>JAABUQ010000798.1_pt1 | contig 72479 bp, 56 predicted proteins | sample 5560001 | NCBI WGS metagenome assembly JAABUQ01 (sample SAMN10711888, study PRJNA513371) | rock metagenome | isolation source: Antarctica rocks | place: Antarctica: Victoria Land, Finger Mt nord | collected 2015-12-18 | reverse complement strand
CGGGTGCAGCAACGCGCGATCGACCAACTCAAAGCGCTCGGGTACGACGTCACCATCACCCTGAAGGAGCCAGCAGCGTGACGCCCAGGACCATTTTCAGACGAGTCGAGGACCATTTTCAGACGAGACGAGGACCATTTTCAGACGAGCGCGCGAGTTGGTTCGAGTGCTCGTGACTTCGGATTTTGTTCTCGATGATGACCGCCATGCCGTGCTCTTCGTCCACGACCAGTATGTCGATATCTCGATGCTCGCGCAACACGATAACACCATCAAGTGTTCTCGGGCGTAGGTCAATCGAGGACGCGGTGACACCAGTGTGGAGCGCCGACTTGAGGATTCGGTCGAGAAGCGGCCGTAGAAAAGCGTCGCGCATTCCGTGGTTACCGCGCGGGTCGAGCAAGAAGCACAGAATCTGGGAGTGCGACAGTTCCCAATCGACGATGCCGGCAGCTTCAAACAGATTGAATCGCTCGACCTTTGAAATGAACTCGTCCAGGCGAGCCGCGTCATCCTGGAGCGATTGTAATGCCTCTATGTCCCCGATCATGCGCACCTACTCGATAGGCCATCCATGCTCCGTCCGAGTTGTAGTGTGATGTAGAGGGCTTCAACAGCGCGCTGTTTTTTCATCGCCCTGCTCACTCCTCGTCGTTATTGTCGATGGCTTGGTGACAGCCGTAACGCTGGGCTATGACGCTGACATTCCAGGTTGTCGGCGATAACACCTGAACGTCGCTTACCCCTCCCATGGCGACCGTCCGGGCCGCCCGGCGCGCAGGCCCGCCAACTCCTTGTCCGACAGAGCATCCGGTCCACCAAAGTCGGCGATCTCCGCGTGCAACTGGCCGGTGACGCGCAGTGCCCGTACCCGGTCGTCGTCGCGGATACGCTCGATCTCGGAGACGGGAATCAGCGTCCGGCCGTTGCGCTGCACGCCGTGGATGTAGCCGGTCTTCACCCACCGCTTCATGGTGTTGATCGAGCGGATGCCAAGGGCCGCGGCAGCCCCTGTCGTGGTGAGCAAGCCGCCTGCATCCGCCTCGCGCAGCGCCCGCTTCAGTGCGTCAGCAGCGGCCTTGACGTTGGCATCAGTCGTAGCTGCCGTCTCAAGGAGCGCCAGAGATCGCTCGATCTCGTCGCGGTCCAGCACAGCCATGCTCATAGTGTTCCTCCCACCCTATAGGGCGCTTCCCACAGTCGTACTCATGCTGAGGACAGCATACCCAGCCGCGTCCAATCCGTCAATAACGTCCATGCCGGCTATGGCATCGTCGCGTTGACAGTGATGGACTTCTCAGCACAGGCTATTGCCCTCACGGACGATCTTTGACGAGACGCCACGATTGAACACGATTAACAGGCAAGTCCTGTCAACTGTGCCCGGCGTGTCTGTGACCTAGTCCCTCTGCAAGACCAAGAGGTCATAGGGCGCTCCGACGATGATAAAGCATCCATCGGGCGAGAAGGTGGCATGACACCAATCGCCGGAAAAATCGTCGAAGTGGATATCAATCCGCACCTGATTATCAGCATCATGCACATGGAGGACGCGCACGATGCTGCCAGGACCGTCGATCGACTCGTCGAACGCGAGGCGCTCTCCCAGAGGGCTCGTCAAGAGTGCGCGGCTACCGCCATGCACACCGAGGATCGAGTACGAGAGTCCTCCATGGCGCAGCGTCTGGGTCCGCGCATCGTATGCGTCCCCGCCCTCGGCCACTGTCTCGTCGCGCTCGACAGCATGCTGAGCCGTCAGGTCGATCACGTGCAGCGCCTCATAGGAGATGACGGCCAGGCGGCGACCCGCAGGAACCGAGAAGCCGATCAGACGCTCGATATAGCCCAGGCCTGAGATGTCCACGTCGCGCCATGGGGCCATTGGTTGTGTTCCCCGTCGGCAATGTCGAATACAACCGCGCCTATCGACCGACGAGGCAGGCGGCCCACCACGCCTACGACGTGCCGGTGACTCCCACAAGCTCGGGTTGTTCCTGCTCCGTGGGGAAGAGCACGCGCCGCAGGTACTCGCCGGTGTGCGAGTGCGGGTCGGCCGCCACCTGCTCCGGCGTGCCGCGCGACACGATCTCGCCGCCGCCCGCTCCGCCCTCGGGTCCCAGGTCGATGATCCAGTCGGCCGACTTGATCACGTCGAGGTTGTGCTCGATCACCACCACCGTGTTGCCGCTGTCCGTCAGGCGCTGCAGCACCTGCAGCAGGCGCGCCGTGTCCGCGAAGTGCAGGCCCGTGGTCGGCTCGTCCAGGATGTAGAGGGTGCGGCCGGTCGAGCGCCGCGACAGCTCCGTGGCCAGCTTGATGCGCTGCGCCTCGCCGCCCGAGAGCGTCGTGGCCGGCTGGCCCAGGCGGATGTAGCCCAGGCCCACGTCGTTGAGCGTGCGCAATCTATTGACGATAGGAGGCACGTTCTCGAAGAAGCCGACCGCCTCCTCGACCGTCATCTCCAGTATCTCGGAGATGTTCTTGCCCTTGTACGTGACCTCCAGCGCCTCGCGGTTGTATCGCTTGCCCTTGCAGACCTCGCAGGGCACGTAGACGTCGGGCAGGAAGTGCATCTCGATCAGCTCGATGCCCGCGCCCTGGCAGGCCTCGCAGCGGCCGCCCTTGACGTTGAAGGAGAAGCGGCCGGCCTTGTAGCCGCGGATGCGCGACTCGGGCACCTGCGCGAATAGCTCGCGCAGCGGCGTGAACAGGCCCGTGTAGGTGGCCGGGTTGGAGCGCGGCGTACGGCCGATGGGCGACTGGTCGATGTCGATCACCTTGTCCAGGTGGTCCAGGCCCTCGATGCTGTCGTGCTCCCCGGCGCGCTCACGGGCGCGGAAGAGATGCTGCGCCACGCTCTTGTACAGGATGTCGGTGATCAGCGTGCTCTTGCCCGAGCCCGAGACGCCCGTGACGCAAACGAACGCGCCCAGCGGGAGCGAGGCGTCGACGTTCTTGAGGTTGTTCTCGCGCGCGCCCTTGATCTCGATGCGGAAGCCGTTGCCGGCGCGCCGCCGCTCCGGGATGGGGATGGTGCGCCGGCCCGACAGGTACTGCCCGGTAATCGAGCCAGGCGCCTCCATGATGTCCGCCAGCGTGCCCTCGGCCACGATGTAGCCGCCGTGCTCACCCGCGCCCGGACCGATGTCGACCACGTGGTCGGCCGCGCGCATGGTATCCTCGTCGTGCTCGACCACAATGAGGGTGTTGCCGAGGTCGCGCAGGTGCAGCAGGGTGCGGATGAGACGCGCGTTGTCGCGCTGGTGCAAGCCAATGGACGGCTCGTCCAGCACGTAGAGAACGCCCACCAGACCGGAGCCGATCTGGCTGGCCAGGCGGATGCGCTGCGCCTCGCCGCCCGAGAGCGTGGTGGCCGAGCGCTCCAGCGACAGGTAGTCCAGGCCCACGTCCACCAGAAAGCCCAGGCGGGCGCGGATCTCTTTGATGATCTGGCGGGCGATAGTGGCCTCGCGCGCCGGCAGCCGCTCCGGCAGCTCGCCCTTGTCGCGACTGTCGCGGTTGCCCTTCTGGGCGCCGTTTCCGTTGCCATTGCCGTTCGAGCCGTTGGCCGCCAGGGGCACGAGCGACTCCAGGGCCTCGATGCCGCGGCCGGCATGGCCGTTGCCGTTCCCATTGCCATTTGTCCCGTTTGACTTGCCGTCGTTGAGCGGGCTCGTCTCGCCCTCCAGAGCGCCGAAGAAGCGCGCCGCCGCGCGGATCGACAGGCGCGAGACGTCGACGATGGAGCGGCCGGCCACGGACACCGCCAGACTCTCCGGCTTGAGCCGCGCCCCGCCGCAGGCCGGGCAGGGCCGGTTCATCATGTAGCCTTCGAGCTCCTGCTTGAAGCTCTCGCTGTCCGTCTCGCGGTAGCGGCGCATCAGGTGCGGGATGACGCCCTCGAACTGCGTGTCCCACTCGTGGGTACGCCCGCTCTTGGTCCGATGCTGCATGCGCACGCGCTCCTCGCCCGAGCCATAGAGCAGAATGTCGCGCTGCTCCTGCGACAGGTCGCGCACCGGCGTGGTCATGGGGATGCGGAAGTGCCTGGCGGTCGACTCCACCAGCGTCTGGTAGTAGCTGGCGGTCGATTTGGACCACGGCGAGATGGCCCCCTCGCGCAGGCTCAGGTTGGGGTTGGGGATGATTAAGTCGGGGTCGAGCTCCAGCGTCGTGCCCAGTCCGGTGCAGGTGGAGCACGCGCCGTGCGGGCTATTGAAGCTGAAGGTGCGCGGCTCGATCTCGGGGACCGAGATGCCGTCGACGGGACAGGCAAAGTGCTCCGAGAACATGTGCTCGGCCCCATCCACGACGGCGACCCGGACCAGCCCGGCGCCCATCTTGAGCGAGGTCTCCACCGAGTCGGCCACGCGGGAGCGGTCGTCGGCCTCGGCCTCGGCGGGGCCGCGGATGACCAGGCGGTCGACCACGATGTCGATGTCGTGCTTCTTCTGCTTATCCAGGTCGATCTCATCGGAGAGGTCGTGGACCGTGCCGTCGACGCGGGCGCGCACGAAGCCGTTGCGCCGCGCCTCCTCGAAGACGTTGCGGTACTCGCCCTTGCGGCCGCGCACCACCGGGGCCATGATCAGGATGCGGCTGCCAGGCGGGAAGTCCATGATCGTATCGACGATCTGGGTGTGCGTCTGGCGCGAGATCTCGCGCCCGCACTTGGGACAGTGCGGGTGGCCGATGCGGGCGTAGAGCAGGCGCAGGTAGTCGTGAATCTCCGTCACCGTGCCCACGGTAGAGCGCGGGTTGCGCGAGGTCGACTTCTGGTCGATGGAGATGGCCGGCGAGAGCCCGTCGATCTGGTCGACGTCGGGCTTGTCCATCTGCCCCAGAAACTGGCGGGCATAGGCCGAGAGCGACTCGACGTAGCGGCGCTGCCCCTCGGCAAAGATCGTATCGAAGGCCAGGCTCGACTTACCCGAGCCGGACAGCCCCGTGAACACGACCAGATGGTCGCGCGGGATGGTCAGGTCGACGTTCTTGAGGTTGTGCTCGCGGGCGCCGCGGACGGCGAGGACTTCATGCGACATGCGTTCAGTATAGCACGAGCGTTCTAGTTTTTCGAGGGTTATCCCGGAGGGAGGGAGAAATTATCACCGCTTGACAGGTGACTCATGAGTCACGTATTCTACAGGTGGCTCATCGGTTGCTTATTCTGGACGGGATGTGGACGAGGTTTTCAAGGCGCTGGCGGATTCCCATCGGCGACGGCTGCTCGACCTGCTGCACGAGCGGGACGGGAGGACGCTGCTCGAGTTGCAGGCACACCTGCCCATGACGCGCTTCGGCGTCATGAAGCACCTGCGCGTGCTGGAGGAAGCCGGCCTCGTGATCGCGCGCAAGGTCGGGCGCGAGAAGCACCACTACCTCAACCCGGTCCCGATCCGGCAGCTTTACGACCGCTGGGTCGGCAAGTACGCCACGCCGTGGGCGCGCGCGCTCACGGGGCTCAAGCACGCGTTAGAGGGGGAGAACATGGATGGGACAAACGGGACAGAGGAGAAGCCGGCGCACGTCTACCAGATATACATCCGCACCACGCCCAAGCGCCTGTGGCAGGCGCTGATCGACGGGGATATGACGCGGCAGTACTACTTCGGTTGCCGCGTCGAGTCGGACTGGACGCCGGGCTCCCCCTACCGCCTCGTCGACGACGCGGGCGAGGCGCTGGTCGCGGGCGAGAACATCGAGGTCGACCCGCCGCGCCGCCTCGTGCAGACGTTTGGCGCCCCCTGGGCGCCGGAGGTCGGGCGCGAGGGTCCTTCGACGGTCACCTGGGAGATCGAGCCCCTGGGCGACGCGGGCCAGACGTGCAGGCTGACGCTCGTGCACGACGGCATCGATCCCACGAGCGCCCGCGGCAAGGAGCTCAGCGCGGGCTGGGCGCAAATTCTCTCCGGCCTCAAGACGCTGCTGGAGACTGGCGAGCCCCTGGTTGTCAGCGCATAGCATAGGACAAGAGACGGCGAGAGTCAACGATCGGAGGGAGGACTCATACATGCGCCAGATCACCGATGACAACATGCGGCAGATGCTGCTCCAGACGAAGAGTTATTGCATAGTCATCCTGAAGGCCGGTCCGAACAAGCATGAACCCGGCGTGGACAAGATCATCTGGGAACATGGCCGCCGCAATTTCGCGCTTCGCGCGGACGGAGTGCTCCCCATCGTCTGTCCCGTCGCCGATGGGAGCGATGTCTCGGGCGTCGGCATCTTCGACGCCACGGTCGAGGACGCACGGACGATAATGGACGAAGACCCGGGCGTCCAGGCCGGTGTCTTCGTCTACGAGCTCCATGCCTGCCGGGGCTTCCCCGGGTCTAGCTTGCCGGCACGGCAGATGTCAGGCCAAGCCAAACAGGAGGAGGACGAGAAGATGAGCGACACCGACGCGCTCGATAAGTACCGACGCGCACTGGACGGCTTCGATGCCGTGATCCGCGCCGTGCCGGCGGACAAGTGGGAAGCGGCCTCGCCCTGCGCGGAGTGGCGGGCGGTCGACGTGCTTGGCCACCTCATCTGGGGTCAGCGGATGCTCCAGGCCTGGGCCACAGGCAGCGAACCGCCGCCGCAGCCCTCCCCACCGGGCATGCTCGCCGGCGCTGATCCGGCGGCGGCCTGGGCCGTCGCGCAGGACACCACGCTGGCGGCCCTGACACCCGAGACCCTCGACCGGACCGTGGCCACGCGCAACTTCGGCCGGATACGGCTCGCCCAGTTCGTCGAGACCAACGTGATCGACCTGCTCGCCCACGCGTGGGACCTCGCGCGGGCTACGGGACAGGATGTGCGGCTCGACGCCGAGCTCGTCCGTGAGCGCCATGCCTGGGCGTGCGCCAACGAAGCCGCCATCCGGCAGCCCGGCGGGGTGGATACCCGGCGCCGCCCGACGCCGACGAGCAGACGGCGCTTATGGCGTTCCTCGGCCGCCGCGTCTAAAGTCCGTTTCAATTGGGTGTGTTTCATCCGTGTTGGGGGTGCCCTCACCCCTCGACCCATGGCTAACTAGCCCGTCGGACCCGCGGCTAGGGTCCGACGGGCTAGCGCGCCTCTCCCTGTGCGCGGGAGAGGGGGAGACGCCGCTCCAACTCAGATGAAACACACCCGTTTCAATTGGGTGTGCGTCAGCTCAACAAGGGGAAAGGGGAATGCGATGTCAGACATTGTGCAAGAGATCACGATCAGGGCGACGCCGGAAAGCGTCTTCGCGGCCATCACTCAGTCGGACGAGATCACACGCTGGTGGGCGAACCAGGTGACCGCCGAGCCAACGGTTGGCTCCCTCGCCGTATTCCGCTTCGATAACGGCGAGGTCATGACGATGGAGATTGCTGACCTTGCCGTGGGAAAGAACGTGTCCTGGCTAGTGAGGCAGGCGCCGCAATATGCCCATCTGTGGGAAGGAACCACGATCACCTGGGATCTCGCGCCGGTCTCGGACGGGACCAAACTGATCTTCGGCCACCATGGTTTCGCTACGGTCGATGCCGGCTACGAGCAGACACATACAGGGTGGGCGTACTTCTTGAGGAGCCTGACGTCCTACCTGGAGACAGGGAAAGGGACGCCCTACGCGCGGTAGTTGGCACGCGTTGCGCGCGTTGGAGGTATTCGTATCATGAATGATGCGCCCATTACACTGGAAGATCGCTATGCAACGCTTGTCGACGCGCTCCTGGGCAGTGCGGACGTTACCCTTGGTTCGGCGGGGAAGAAGGGGTTTGGCTCATCGGCCCTGCAGGTCGGCGGTAAGATCTTCGCCATGCTTGCGGGGGGCAAACTGGTGGTCAAACTGCCTCGGCAGCGCGTGGATGCGCTGGTTGCCGCCGGGGACGGGGAGCGCTTCGATCCGCGCCGTGACGGCCGGTTGATGAGGGAGTGGCTGGCCGTCGAACCAACGTCCGACGTGGAATGGTTGACCCTGGCCAGAGAAGCGATGGAGTTTGTAGCCTCAAAGCGCTGAGATCCCACGCGTCTCCCGTCGATGTCAAACGGGTGTCAGGCAGCGTGCAACGCCAGCCCGATGATCGCGCCGGCGACCGTGCCGGCCGTGACGATGGCCAGGAACTCGAGCCCATTACGCACCGGGCCCTTGAGGCTATAGCGGGCCTTGAGCGCGCCCAGGCCGAGGGCGGTCAGCGCCGTCAGCGCGTAGGCCCCGACCTGCATCCAGGGCTGCGGCAGGCCCACCAGAACCGCCACGGTGGGGATAAGGCCGCCCAGCACGAACGAGGCCCCGATCTGGAGGCCCTGCCGCCAGGGGGCAATCTCCTCATTGTCGATCACGCCCAACTCGTCATGGACCAGGGCCTGGAGCCAGCGCTCGTCGGTCGCGGTGAGTTGGGCCACCACGCGTTCGAGCAGACTGCCGCGCAGGCCCTTCTTGCGGTAGATGTCCCGCAACTCGGCCCGCTCCTCCTCGGGCTCGGTGGCGATCTCGTGGCGCTCCGTCGCAATGCGGTGGGCAAGCAGGTCGCGCTCGGTGCGCGCCGAGAGGTAGCCGCCCAGGGCCATCGAGACGCCCCCGGCCGAGACCTCGGAGAGCGCGATCAGCAGCAGCGCCGCGTGCGACTGCGCCAGCGCGCTGGCGGCTACGATAAAGACGAGCGTCGTGACCAGCCCGTCGTTGAGGCCGAACACGATCTCGCGCAGCCAATCGCCCCCGTGCGGATGGCGCTCCTGCGACGGCACGCCCTCCACCGTCGCTCCCCTGACAGGCTCCAGCATCAACGCGGACCGGGCCGCACCGGACCCGGCGGCGTGCGCGTCCATGCTCTCCGCCCCGGCGCGCCGCAGGATGTCCTGGATGTCGCGATCGCGCCCCTCGGTTTCGACCAGGACCCAGCGGCGGCCGGGTTGCCCGGCGTCGGCGGCGTCCTTGGCGGAGGCGCGGTCAAAGCCCGCGGCGGCCAGTTCGGTCAGCGCGCGTTGCGCCGCTGGGCTATCGGCGAACAGCCCGATGACGGTGTGCGGCATCTGCAACGTTCCTCGCCTGCGCCTATGGATACGTGTTGGGATTATCGACGGTAATAGGCTGCCACTAGCGGCGTTCGCGGATGATCTGCTCGGAGAGCAGCTCGCCCTGCACCATCACAGGCTCCAACATCTCCTCATTGTCGTCTGCTCCGTCAGAGACCGGCGGCTCCTCGATCAGCCCCTCCGCACGGAGGCAACGGATGAGCGCCTCTTCGATCTGTGTGTCAGAAGCTTCATCAATCCTCGTACGCACTTCGACGCGTACACCGTTAGCAAGGCCGGCGTCACCCTCCAATTCCACGCGGTTGTCCTGAACCACACCGTAATACAACGTCACTTTTGGATCACCCTTCCCCACGTGTGAGCTGGTCGATCGGCGCGTGCCCGTCCCCGTACCCAGGAAGCCGTTGATCCGGGTAGCCATCGACTCGATCACTCCGTACAACGTGTCACATACAGCCCGCCTTCCCATTATAGGATATCTTTGTGCCTGCGGGCAGAGGTTAAGGTAACCGCCACTGCTGGATGTTCCAGGTCGCGGCCACAGTGTAGGGGTTTGGCCCGTAGCCCCGCAGGTGGGCGGGAACGACCGAGACCATGTCGGCCCAGTAGAGGAAGACGTCGGGTTGATCGGCCATCAGGATGCGCTGGATATGGTGGTAGAGACTGTCGCGTACGGGGCCGTTGGGCGTGGCCAGGGCTTGCGCGATCAGCGTGTCGACGCGGGGATTGCTGTAGCCGTCGAAGTTTCCGCCCAGCAGGTGGGTCCGCGTCACGATGGAGTCACGGCTCCAGTAGGCTGAGTCGTCAGGGTCGGGCCCGTTGATCCAGGTGTAGAGGACCGCGTCGTAGGACGGCGAGGTAAAGCGGTACGGGTTGTAGAGCGGGCCGCGTGGGCCAAAAAGCTGGGAGGTCGGCAGCAGATGGACGCGAACCACGATGCCGGCCGCGCGCCAACTCTGGGCGATCAGCTGCGCGGTGGCGGCGCACGAGGCGCAGCCCTCGTCGCCCCATAGGGTGATCGACAGGGGCTGGCCATGCAGGGCCATGACCCCGTGGCCGTGTGGAAGCAGGCTGTAGCCAGCGCGAACCAGACGATTGCGGGCATCGGCGAGACTGAAATGGTATGATCCGTAGACTCTTGACTCGTACGCGGACGTCCCCGGCGCCTGGTCGCCATCGCAGAACTGTCCATGGCCGCGCAGTACCTGGGCCATGATCTGGGTGCGAGGAGTGGCCAGAGCCAGGGCGCGGCGCACGAGGGCCTTCTGTAGCTCACCGTGCTCGATCAGGTCGAGGTGGGTCCAGGCAAAGCTGTGCGTATAGACGGCGCGGACCGGACCTTTAGCGCCCAGGGCGGCGACATCCGCCGCGCCCAGCTGCAGCGACGGCGGCAACACCGTTGCCCCCATCGGGTCGTGGAGCGCCGCCGCGAGGGCGGCGCCGGGCGAGGCGGCCGGCGCGAAGACCAGACGCTGCAGAGCCGGGCCGCCGCCGGGATAGTCGGGGTTGGCTTCTTCGATCACGTGGCCGTCGGCCGTAACCTCGGCCACCGTGTAGGGACCCGAGCCGATAGGATGGCGGTTGAAGGGCGCGTACGCGCGCAGTTGGGTCGGCGGGATCGCGCCGAGGACGTGCTGGGGCAGGATGGGGGTCGTACCGACCGTGGCCAGGAACGGGGCATAGGGGGCGTTCAACGTGACCGTCACCGTGTCCGTCCCGGCCATGGCGACCGTGGCGATGTGATCGATGCCCAGCGTCGAGGAAGCGCCGAAGGCCGCGTCGCGGATGAGAGTCAGGGTGAAGAGGACATCGCGATTGGTAACCGGCTCGCCGTCGTGCCAGTGCGCGCGCGGGTCGAGCGTGAACACCCAGGTGCGCATATCGCTCGTGGAGCGCCAGCTCAGCGCCAGGTCGGGATGCGCCGTCCCGGTCGCGTCGAGCCGCACCAACGAGTCGAACACGGGCGCCGTCGCGTCGATGCCTGCGGCCGTGCGCGTGAGCAGCGGATTAAGCGTGTCCGGCGCGCCGGGCTCGAGGATCGTCACGGCGCCCGCGCTCGGCGAGACGGCGCGGCGCGCGGCCGCCCCGAACGGCCCTGCAGCGGCGGCCGCGCCGACGGTCAGCGCCAGGCACATCAGCGCGCTGACCGGCAGGTACAAACGACAGCGCCTCACCGTCCCCGTCTCCTCTCCGCGGATGAACATAACTCCGAACTCTGATACCCTATTGCCAGACGACGGCGGCGCCGAGACATATTTGCCATGGCCCCATGATACCGCATGAGCGCATCAGCAGTGCGACAAGTTACGGTTGTACGTCGTCCAGCAGCGCGTCCGCGTTGCTCATGCACGTCCCTGCCGGGCAGCGGCGCCTCGGCAAGAGAGTGAGGCGGAAGACTGCCTGCTGGCCGGGATGCAACCGCTGATCGCGGACGTGCAGGAGCGGGCCAAGCACCGGAACAGTGCCAAGCAGGCGCATCAGCGCGTTGAACGGATGGCTGGGCACGCGGCGGGGATCGGCCCACAACTGGGAGCCGTAGCCACCCAGCGCCGCGTGCGATCCTGGCGGCGGCAGCATCGGTACCAACAAGACGCGGAGCTGACGCGGACCTTGCGTCGGAAAGTACTGGTCGATGTCTTGCACGACTCCCGAGACCAGGATCGTCCGCCCGACCCAGGCCCGGGGCTGACGCTGGAGGCCCGTCTGGACCGCGGCAACCGTGTACACCGGCGCGGACGGAGCCGACAGCGACGACAACCAGCCGACGATGACAGCGCCGAGGGCAACGAGCACGAGGGCGCCAACGATCATCCGCTTACTGCGTCGGATAATGGCGTGTGGAGTCTGCCTCGTTTTGCGATACACTGGGGTACCGGTCGAGGATGTGTTTTGGTCTGTCATACCGGTAGGCTAGTTGGTGTTCCCTTATTCGTCAAGGCACATGTTATTAACGGACCAACAGCCGACAACCACGTATGGGCCGGCGACACCAACTCTTTTAGGATACGCACTATGTCCCAGGATCTACCGCCCATTCCTTTTTCCCATTTACTTGCCGCACTCGCAGCCGAGAAGGTTCAGCTAGTAGAATGGACGAGGGTTCAGGGTGACGCGCGGATGGTGATCAATGAGCGCCTGATCGATGACGACGGCATTGAGATTGATCAAGCGCGGGCTGACCAAACTATACGGATGATACATGAGTCATATGATCCACCCCATCCCCTGGCTCATCCCTTCAGGGCGCTCTGGTCAATCAGCCAGCGGTTCCCTTCGCCCTATGGCGTCTTCCAACTGAACGTGCCGACTCACACTGTACAACGCGTCGCGGATGCCGTTGCACTGCCACCATTGTTGCAGACGATGCCGATACCCACTGAACAACGGAGGTGCTTCGATCTGCTGGACATTATCCCCACCCCTTACCATCAAGCGGCGGGGCTCGACGTGCTGGCCTTGTTCAACACCTTGACGGACTATGGAGTCTACAGAGCGGAGTGGGTCGTCTACTACTATGACGACAATAGGCAGTGGGGGGGCTGGACACTCTTCGACGGAGCTGGCGTCGCAATGGACCTCTCATCACCCGCCCTGGAGCCGCTCAAAGCTTTGCAGTTCGATGAGTCACTATGGACGCTCAGTCGCGGACTCGGCTTTAATTTGGGCGTCTTCAGTCTCGATGTGCCGGCGCATATGCTCTGCTGCATTGCCGACACATACATGTCTCAAGAACCTGACATCGAAATCGCGCCGCTCCCGGATGTTCAGCGGGAAAGTATCGTGCTGTAGGTGGGAGCGATGGTTACGGTTACGCCGCTCAGGTAGCACTCTAAGCGCGGCGCCTACAAGGGTTTCTCAAACGGTTCGCTCCCAAAAGCGAACCAAGGCATTCTCAAGGCTACGGTGTCGTGGAGGCAGGCATTGGTGACGGTGACGCGGGAACTGTCCCCGTCGCCTGCCCGGTCGCCGTCCCTTGCTCGGTCGCCGGTTGGTCCGGCTTGGGCGGGACCTCGCTGCTGTGGTCGTGCAGCCGGGCCATCAGGGCGCCGTGCAGGCGGCCGTTGCTGGCCACCATGTGCTTGCCGTCGACCATGAAGGGGTCGCCGTAGGGATCGGTGATCTGGCCGCCCGCTTCGCGCAGGATCAGCATCCCGGCGGCGACATCCCAGGCATTGAGCGTGGCTCCGCCCATGCCGTCAATGCGGCCTGCCGCGACGTAGCACAACTCCAGGGCGGCTGAGCCCAACTCGCGGATGGCCTGCACGTGCGGCGCCAGGCCGCGGGCGCGCTCGAAGCGACGTCCCGCCGCCTCCCAGGGACCGACGGCGGCGGTGATCAGGGCGCGACGCAACTCCTCGGTGACGGAGGGATGGATGGGCGCGCCGTTCAGCGTGGCGCCGCCGCCGCGCGTCGCCGCGAACAGTTCGTCAGCCAGCACATTGTAGACGACGCCGGCGACGATGCGTCCCTCGTGTTCAACGCCGATGGAGACGCAGCAGAACGGCAGCCGGTGCGCATAGTTGACCGTCCCGTCGAGCGGGTCGACGATCCAGCGCCAGTGCGGGTTGTCGCCGCCGGTGGTTCCCTCTTCGCTCAGGATGCGATGGTCGGGGAAGCGGGCGCGGATACCCTCGGCAATGGCCGCCTCGCTACGCTTGTCGACATCGGTGACGGGGTCGTTGGCCTCCGTCCCCTTATAGGAGACGTCCAGGGGTCGCGACACGCCCTCCAGGATGATGGCGCCAGCTTTGCGCGCCAGGTCGCTAGCCAACTCCAGGATGGTCGCCGGGGACGGCTGCATGGGCTGCGCGGGCTGCGTGTCTGTGTCGCCTGCTATACTCGCCACGTCTTATTCCGGTCCGCCCGCGGTCCGCTCCAGCAGGGTCAGCAGGTCGCTGAGGTCGAAAGGCTTGGGCAGAACCTCGCAGCCCTTGGTCTTGAGGTAGACGGCGCGCTCCTGCAGCTGCAGCATGTCGGCCGAGCAGATGATGATAGGGACGGTGGACAGGCCGGGGTCCAGCTTGAAGAGCTCGAGCACCTTCCAGCCCGTCTCGGGGCTCTCCATGCGGATATCCAGCACGATCCCCTGCGGAGCGTACTCGCGCACCTGCTTGTACGAATCCTTACCTTCGCGAAAGGCCCTGGCCTCGTAGCCCTCGTCCGCGAGCAACTCCTCGAGCAGCGTGAGGAAGTCCGTGTCGTCGTTGATGACAGCGATGCGCTTGGCCATGATATGTTCCTTTGGCTATGCCCCGACCAATCCCTCGGACTGCAGCAGGGCGCGCGTCTCGTCGAGCGAGGCGTCGGCGGACGGCAGGATCAGGTCGGACGAGGACAGGTCGTCCTCGGCAAGGCGGCTCCCCTGGTTATGGACCAGCGCAATGGTGAGCGTGAGCAGGTTATGGGCCTCCTCGGCGCCGCCACTCTTGACCGCGTCGAACAGTTGCGCGTCGAGCGACGACAACTCCGCCTGCGCGGATTCATCGAGGCGATACTGTCCGTCGCCCTGTATGCGTACGATCATCGTTTCCTCCTTTCATGAGTGACTAGTGACTAGTGACTAGTGACTAGAAAGGGGTGCTAATCACTAGTCACTAGTCACTAGTCACTAGTCACTAGTCACTAGTCACTAGTCATTGGTATGGGGTCCGCTCTGGGGGTGCGGTTGCTGTTGCGGCTGCTGCTGGTAGCCTTGCTGGGGCTGCTGCTGGTAGCCCTGTGGCTGCTGCTCATAGGTCTGCTGATACTCGGCGGCGGCGGGCAGGGCGCGCGCGGGCGTGGGGGGTTGCGCACCGGGCAGGCTGCGCCTCATGGCCTCGAGCTGCAGCTCCACCGCGTCGCCCGCGCCGAGCTGGGCCAGCTGGCGATCAAGGTCATCACCGCCGGGGCCAAGCTCGGGCAGCACGTCGGTCCCCGCCAGCTCGTCGAGCGCGGAGGCGCGCGCCTTCATCGTTTCCGTCTTATCCTGGGCGCGCTGCATGGCCAACTGCACGTCGCCCATCTCCTCGGAGAGCCCGCTGGCGGCCTCGCCGATACGCACCTGCGCCTGGGCGGCGGAGTACTGCGCCTTCATCACTTCCTTCTGGGAGCGGAAGGCGTTGATCTTGGCCGAGAGGCGCGCCTCGCCGTCCATCAGCTTCTGCTGCTGCGCGTCGAGGTCCGCCGCCTGCCCGGCCAGAGCCGTGGCCTGCCCGTCGATGGTCGACTTGCGCGTCAGCGCGGTGCGGGCGAGGTCCTCGCGGCCCAGTTGCAGGGCCTGACGCGCCTGCGCCTCGAGCTTGTTGGTCTGCTCGGTCAGCTGGGTCAGCTGCCCCTGCACGCGGTGCTTGGCGGTGGTGACGTCCGCGATCCCGCGCCGCACCTTCTGCAGCATCTCCATTTGCTTCTCGTACGAGTAGTCCAGCATCTCGTTGGGATCTTCGGCCGCGTCCGCGGCGGAGTTCATCTTGGCCTTGACGATAGTCGAAAACCGGCTGAACATGCCTGGCATTGGGTGTCCTCCTGCGAGTGATTAGTGACGAGTGGCTAGTGACTAGTTGTTGGCTGCTAACGTCCTGCTAGCCACTAACCACTAGCCACTCGTCACTAGTCACTAGTTGTTGACGTTCAACACGATGTTAGGCTCCGGGATGGGGTGGTCGACCGCGCGCGGGACGACCGCGGTGCCCACGGCGAAGTATTCGATCACATGGCTGCCCCAGCCATGGCTGCGTTCCTGAATCTGCACGCCGACGATGCCCTCGGCCTGCAGCTCCTCGGCCTCGGTCTGCATGCGCTCCATGGCCAGCTCTCGCGCGTCATAGAGCGCCTGCGTATAGTTTGCCATCTCCACGTTGTTGCCCATCGTGCGGAAGGCCTGGCGGATGCCCTGGTGCGCCACGTGGTAGACGCAACTGCCCATCACCAGGCCGCGCGGGATGTAGCCCATCGAGAGCAGCACGTAGAAATCCTGCCCCGAGAGGTCGCTAGTGAAGGGCTTGCCCTGCAGCGTGCGGTGGTTCTGCCCATCGCGGCTGCGCACCGCCGTGCCGATGGCGATGAACTCGGCCAGATGCTCCCCCCATTCGTAGCGGCCCACGTCGAGGCGCACGCCCACGATGCCGTCGGCGCCCAACGCATCGGCCTCCTCCTCCATGCGCGACATGGCGAGCTCGCGGGCGTGATACATCGCCTGCGACAACACGCCCATCTCCTGATTCTGGCTCCAGTTGGCCTGCTGATACCCGATATGATAGATCGACGACCCGATCACCAGGCCAGCCGGATCGAAGCCCGCGCGCTTGACCAGCAAGAACTCGTTAACCGAGAGGTCACTGGTGAAGAGCCCCGTCTTGCCGCGCTCGCCGCGCATCTCGCGCAGGCGCTCGATGGCGTGCTGAGGCAGGTCGCCGGACGCCGCCATGTGGCTCTCCGGTGGCGGCAGCGGCGCCGCTGCCGCGACGGTAGCGCCCGCGCCCTGCGCCACCGGGGCGCCGCAACGGCCGCAGAACGAGACGCCTGGCGGCAACGGCGCCCCGCAGTTAGAACACGTCATGTGTATCGCTCCTACTTCCCCAGGTCCAGGACAAGATCGGCCTGCACCGGCGTATGCCCCCGCCCGATCTCGGCGACGGCGGTCCCGATGGCCGTGAACTCGAACACGTGGTCCTCGATCGATTCGCTCTCACCGCTGTAGTTGTTGTAGCGCGTGGCCCGCACCTCGTGGGTGCGCAGCCGCACGTTAGAACCCACGATGCCGTCGGCGTGCAGGGCTTGCGCGCCCGCGGACATCGCGCGCATCGCGCTGCGTCGCGCGTTATAGATGCCCGCCGTCCAGTGGCCCATCTCCTGGTTGGACCACCCGCCCCAGCCGCGCCAGCCGCGCATCATGCGGTCATCGTCCCACGTCGTCACGACGTAGTAGGCGCAGACGCCCAGCGCCACCCCGGCGGGCACGTAGCCGGCGTGCAGCAAGGTCAGCGTCTCCTGTCCCGAGAGGTCGGAGAGGAAAGGCCGGTCCAGCGGTGGGATACCGGAGAAGCGCACCGCCGTGCCGATGGCCATGAAGTCGAGCAAGTTCGAGCCCCACTCGTAGGCTTTCTGTTCCAACCTCACTCCCACTACACCATGAGCCCCCAGCAACGCCGCCTCCTGTTGCATGCGCCCCAGGGCACGGCTGCGCGCGTCATAGAGCGCCTGTGAGTAGGCGGTCAGCTCGCCGTCGTGCCAGCTCTGCAAGCGCAGCATATTATAGGCGATGTGGTAGATGCTGGCGCCCAGCACCTGCCCCAGCGGCTCCAGTTGCACCGCCCGCGTGGCCAAGGTATTCGTCCACCGAGAGGTCACTGCTCCACAGCGCGGCCCGACCGGGCTGCTGGCGGGCGGCCAACCGCTCCTGGGCGCGCAACGGCAATCCTCCCGCCTCGACGGCGGCCTGGCTGCGCTGGGCGTACTCCTGCTCGGCCGCGGCGGCGGCCTGCTGCTCGGGGGCGCCGCGATTAAGGCGGAAGAACCTCACGTCAGGAGCCTTTCGAGCGCGGCGCGCGCGCTGGCGCTATTCTGGGCGTAGGCGCTCAGGTCGCGCGCCAGCGCTTCGATCCACCCGTCCACGCCCATGGTCTCGTTCTTGATAGCCACGCCGCCGACGACCTTGGTGCGCACGGCCTGCAAGCCGCCGTGGTGGGTAGAGAGGACGTAGCGGAAGGGGCTGAGGTCGACGGTGATGCGCTCGACATGCGTCGTGCTCTTGAAGAGGCCATCTTTGGCCCGTTCCACCTCCGTTTGCGCGGGGAGCGCGCCCTCCAACTTGACAGCCAGCGCGCCTAGAAAGGCGCGCCCATCGGTCTGGTCGGCGCGGAGCGAGGCGGCCAGCAACTCGAAGCCCAGACCATCGCCCGCCCCTCCGACGAGGCTCATCTCATCCACGGCCGTGTCGCTCCTGTTTCCAGTCGTTAGTTGTTAGTCGTTAGTCGTTAGTCAGTAGCCTTCAGGCGTTAGGCGCGGGGTAGCGCCTCTTGTCTATAGTATAGGGCGCCCTCTCACGCCTAGCGTACGTCGAAGCACCCCTGTTGTCAACATGCCCGCGCCAACGCGCAAGACTGTCCGTCAAGGGGAACGCTGGCGGAGGAACGCCGCCCACGTTCACGGTCCCGCACCAGCCGTTCAGCGCCCCATAGAGGGGTGTGCCCTGCGCTTGTGGTCGCCGCCTGACCATAAATGGTCATGGCAGGGCACGAACCCTGAAGGGTCTCCCCTGGCCCGTCATCCGGCGTGAACCTGGCGTGCGCAAGGCGCGCGCCTTGCGCGCGCACAGACCTTTCAAGGTCCGTGCCCTTCCATGACCTTTCAAGGTCAGGCGGCCCGCACGCACTCTCCTACTCGCGGGGCGTACCCCCACAAACAAGCGCGTTATAGTCGTTGCCACGGCCCGCCGTATACTGTTGGTGGTAACGAAGCACAGGCAATTCAGTCCCGAGGCGGACAAGATTCTTGGGACACATGTTCGCTAACGGCTAACGGTCTGTAAGATGTCTGGAAAGATCACGCGATGGAAGAACGGATCGTGGGGGCGACGGTGCAGGACGAGGATGCCGCGGAGGGCAGTCTGCGGCCCAAGCGCCTCGCCGAGTATATCGGGCAGGAGAAGGTCAAAGACAATCTGCGCATCCTGATCGACGCGGCCAAGCACCGCGCGGAGGCGCTCGACCATATCCTGCTCTACGGGCCGCCCGGCCTGGGCAAGACCTCGCTGGCCAACGTCGTCGCCGCCGAGATGGGCGTCAACATCCGCGTCACATCTGGCCCCGCTTTCGAGCACGCCGGCGACCTCGTGGCCATCCTGACCAATGAGCAGGCCGGGGACATCCTCTTTATCGACGAGATCCACCGCCTCAACCGCGTGATCGAGGAGACGCTCTACCCGGCGATGGAGGACTACGCGGTCGACTTCATCATCGGCAAAGGTCCCAGCGCCCGCACGCTGCGCATGGCCCTGCAACGCTTCACCGTGATCGGCGCCACCACGCGGCTGGGCCTGATCTCCGCGCCGCTGCGCGACCGCTTTGGCGTGCACTACAACCTGGAGTTCTACGACCTGCCGGCGCTGGTGCAGATCGTGACGCGCTCGGCCGGCATCCTGCGCGTGCCCATCGACCCGGATGGCGCCCTGGAGATCGCGCGCCGTAGCCGCGGCACGCCGCGCGTGGCCAACCGGCTGCTCAAGCGGGTGCGCGACTACGCCCAGGTGCGCGCCGAGGGCCACATCACCCTCGATGTCGCGCGGACGGCCCTGGCGCTGCTCGAGATCGACGACCTGGGACTGGACGCGACCGACTATAAGATCCTGCGTGCCATCGTCGAGAAGTTTGGCGGCGGACCCGTCGGCCTCGATACCGTTGCAGCGGCCACCAGCGAGGAGAGCGACACCATCGAGGACGTCTACGAGCCCTTCCTGCTCCAGCTCGGCTTCCTCAAACGCACCCCGCGCGGGCGCGTCACCACCGACCTGGCCTACCAGCACCTCGGCCTCACCCCGCCCAACACGCCCACGCAACAGCGCCTGTTCTAGTAGGCAGTGGGCAGTTCACAGAAGGGACGGAGCCTGTGACTGCAGGGCAACCCTCACCCCCGACCCCTCTCCCGACCGCGGGAGAGGGGAGAGGAAACAATGATTAGGGTGTGTTTCATCCGTGTTGGGGACACCCTCACCCCCCGACCCCCTCTCCCTGTGCGCGGGAGAGGGGGAGATGCCGCTCCAACTCAAACGAAACGCACCCCACTGCCCACTGCCCACTGCCCACTGCCCGCGTTGAGCGCCGTCCAACCTTCTATACTGTAGGCATGGACCTCATGGATAGCGTCAAAGATGGTATCGTGCGCGCGGGACGGGAGGCGGCCCGCGTGCGCTTTATCGGCGAGGCGCAGGCGCGCCTGGTCACGCTGCGGCTGCTGCGACGCGGCCGGCGCGACGCCGTGGTCGACGAGGTGCTGCGCCTGTACCGGCGCAATGCCATCGGGCAGCCCAGCCTCGTCCCGCTCTGCCGCGAGCTCGACGAGATAAACGACGAGATCGATCGCCTGGAGGCCGGGATCGCCCGCGCGCGCGGCGGCGGCGCCCCGCGCCCTAGCTCGCCCGTTGTGACCGAGCTCGACCATCCGCGGCGCCCCGAGCCCCGCTAGCCGTCGCCGATGACCAACACGCCTCGCGCGGCCATCGTGCGCACTCCCGCCACCAGCGCAAACCTGGGGCCGGGCTTCGACTGTCTCGGCGTGGCCCTCGACCACCACGATACGATCAGCCTGGAGGTCGCGCCGCGCCGCGCCGCGCCGCTGGTGACGATTCACGGCGAAGGCGCCGACCGCCTGCCGCGCAACGAGCGCAACCTGGCCCTGCGTGCGGCTCAGCGGGTGCTGCGCGCGGCGGCGGTCGACCTCTACGTGTCGCGCCTGACCATGCGCAATGCCATCCCCATCGGCGGCGGCATGGGCAGTTCGGCCGCGGCCATCATCGGCGGCATGGTCGCGGCCAATCATCTGGCCGGGACGCCGTTCGGCCCCGACGAGGTGCTGCGCCTGGCCCTGGAACTGGAGCCGCACGCCGACAACCTGGCCCCCGCGCTCTATGGCGGATTTACCGTGGCCGTGATCGAGCCGGACGGGCGGCCGCTCGTCGCCGTGCTGCCGCCGCCGGTGGGGCTGCGCGCGGTGGTGCTAAGCCCCGATCTCGCCATCTCCACCCACCAGAGCCGGTCCGGCCTGCCGCGCACCGTCTCCCATGCCGACGCCGCCTACAACGTGGGGCGCGCCGCGCTGTTGGTGGCGGGATTGCTGACGGGACGAAGCGAGTTGCTCGGCCCGGCCATGGACGACCGCCTGCACCAGCCGCACCGCGCCGCCGCCTATCCCGCCATGCCCGCTATCATCCGGGCGGCCCGTGAGGCCGGCGCCGCTGGCGCGGCCCTCTCCGGGTCCGGTCCCAGTATCCTGGCCCTGTGCAATGGTCCGACCGCGCCGGTCGCCACGGCCATGCGCCGTGCAGCCACGACGGCCGGCCTCGTCGCAACCGTCCGCGAGCTAGACATCGTCTCCACGGGCGCGACGGTGGTGTCAGGCTAGGGCAGCGTCGAGGGGCAGTTCCAACTGTCGCGCGGCCCGATCAATCGTGTGGCCGGGGGCGAACTGTCCTTGCAACGCACGCGCGCGCGCGCGTTGCGACTCGTCGTCGAAGGAGTGGCGCGCGCGCAGCCGCTCGACGCGCTCCTCCAGCCGCTCCAGGTAGTCGCGCGGGGCGTGGGGACCGGCGTAGGCGCGCTCGTAGCGAGGCAGCAGGTCGGGGAAACGCCCTCCCACGAAGCCGAGGTAGTGCTCCTTGACCAGCGGGGCCAGGCGCAGCGCGCTGCTGCCCAGGAAGGCCGCGTCGTGCTCCGCCGCGGCGGCCATCACCGCGTCCAGGGAGGCCGTGGAGTCGGTGATGCCCGGCAGGATGGGCGCCAGCAGCACCCCGGCGTAGACGCCCGCCTCGCGCAGCTGACGCATCACGCGCAGGCGCTGCAGGGGCGGCGGCGTCCCCGGCTCAATTGCCTTCCACACCGCCGGGTCCATGGTCGTGACGGTGAAGAAGACGCGCACGGGAACCTGGCGAGCCAACTCCGCCAGCAGGTCGCGGTCACGCAGGATCAGCGTCGACTTTGTGACCAAGCTGAGCGGCTGCCCCTGCGCCAGGCACACCTCCAGCACGCCGCGCGTGAGGCGGAATCGCCCCTCGGCGGGCTGGTAGCAGTCGGTGGCCGTGCCCAGGGCGACCGACTCGCCGGCCCAGGACGGGCGCGCCAACTCGCGGCGCAGCACCTCGGCGATATTGACCTTGACGAAGATATTGGTCTCGAAATCCTCGTCGGCGTTCATATCGTAGTAGGTGTGCGAGGCCCGCGCATAGCAATAGTGGCAGGCGTGCGCGCAGCCGCGATAGGGGTTAAGCGACCACTTGAAGGGCATGCCCTGCACGCGGTTGACGGCGGACTTGCAGCGAATCTCGATGTAGCGCGGGCGTGTCATGGGTTCATTATAGGACATTCGTTCTTCTTTATGGGGATGCTATCCACCGGGCCTGTCGCCAACGTCCTGACGAGCCGTTACAGCCACGAAACTACAGTGGCGAGGGATAGCCGCGCTGCGTGAACTGCGCCGTGAGCCAGGACAATGCCTCACTCTGGCGATCGACGGGGACATAGACCGCCACGCCTTTAGAACGGGAGATGCCGCGAAGCAGCGCATTGAACATCGGCAAGCGAACCTCGAGCTGATCCTCTCGCTCCAGGCTCATCGAGAAAAGGACCTGGTGGTCCTGGTGCGCCACTTCTTCGAGCACCCGTACTATCCGGCCGAGGTCAAGGCCGCGGTCGTCGTCGACGCGTAGGCGCGGGATCTCGTAGCCCGTGGGTACGAACGGGAAGAGCCACGGAATGTCATCCGGTAAGCCGGCTGATTCGATGAGCGCGCCATCGCGAATCGTGCGCGTGGCTTCCCGGTAGAACCGCTCACGCGGATCGAGCGACGCGATCCACTCCGCGAACGTGGTCCCCTGCTCGTTGGGGTAATCCCCGTCTGGGTGCTCGATGAACCGTGGCGGGTCGCCGGGCAGGTAGAAAAAAGTGTCGCCCGCCTGGTCATCCGCGATGTAGATGAGCCGATCGATGTCGTCAAGCGCGAGTGGTGGATCGAAGTCGGGGTCTTCGACATACAATTGATAAAGGTCCTTAAACCACTTTCGGCGCTTTTTGGTCTCGTCTATGACCTGCGCGGGGCTGGCAATGGTGGTGCGCCCATCCAACTTGCCGTACCCATGCTCCAGGAGGAACTGGCGGTAGTCAGGTGGGAACACGATGCCGCCGAACGCAGCTTCAAGAGCGTGCAGGTCGGCCTTGGTCACCGGGATGACCGGGGGCGCGACGAAAAGGACGTTGTCGAACATAGATATGCCCGCAGTGTATCAGGCGCTAACCTGTGCGTGCCGATAATGCAGTGTAGCATGGTCGCGAGACGCTATGGCGATTGTAGGGTTCGCCGGGACCCGGATCTGGCGCCTGGATGCACGCACTGTCGCGGGCCTCTGGCGGTACAGGGCTCTAGCCGCGATGGGAGGAGGAACGCATGGGACGTAACGCTTACTCGGGGTTCAAAGTCAAACATGCCTGCGGGCACATCGCGTTCTATGAGCGGCTGTTGCCTCAAGGATTCACTGATGATCAGGCGCGCCTTGCGGCGCGGGAAGGTAAGCTGACGTGGTTGGAGCAGCGCGATTGTCAGAGTTGCCACTATAAAGATCAGCCTGAGGTGCGCCTGGATGAACTGCGACGACGGGGGCTGTCGGTTCCAGACCTGCCAAGGCTAACCGGTACGGAGAAGCAGATGTCGTGGGCCAGGAAGATACGCGCCGGCAAGCTCGATGAGGTCGTCTCGCGATACAGCTACCTGTGCCACCAGCTCGAGTCGCAACGGCAACGCGGTACCATCAGCGCCCAGGTTCTAGACCAGCGCCGGTGTGTCTATAACCGCGCGGTGACGCAGATCGTCGCTCACGCCGATGCCGGGTGGTGGATCGAGCAACGCGGTATGGCTGCGGCGGACATGCTGCGCCATGCCGTGAGTGTATAAGTGTATAGTAGTGCAGGGCGTGATTCCCATTGGGATGCGCGAACGACGTGTGGGAACCTCAAGAAGCAGGTAGGAGGAGGGTGCCCGATGGCGATGACAGGACGGCGGGCGACGGCGACGTCAGAGACGGAGATACCGGCGATCCATGCTAGCAGGGCAGGGCGCGCTCCCATAGTTACTCGAACATGGCTCGCCTGGACGCAGCGTCTCTCTACGCGGCCCATGATAGTGGCGGTGATGGTATTGGTCGCCACGATCGGTACTCCGCGGGCAACGGCGGCTACTAACGCGGTTGCGGCGCATGCTTTACAGACCGTCGCGGCGCTCAAAACTACGGTGACGGTCTACGAGCCCTTCGCCGCGCGTGGGGCGATTGCGCCCTACTTACACGTCGTCGGGACCGACTCCGGGTCATGCAACGGCGACTCGGAGAACACCTCTCGCATCGACGCCTGGCGGTGCTTCGGCGGCAATAGCGTGTACGACCCGTGCTTCCAGGACCTCAGCGGCTACAACACCGCGCTGGTCTGCCCGTCCTACGGCCTCTCGACGTACGGCCTCTCGACGCGGGTGGTCTTGCTGCGTCTGACCGCGCCGCTGCCCGCGCACTTCGGTAAGGCGCCGCCGTCGCAAGGCTTGCCGCTCGGCCTGACGTTATCCACGGGAGAGCAGTGCACAATCCTCGGGAGCGGAACGACCGCCATCGGCGACCTGCCACTCCGCTATTTCGGCGGTAACAGCAACGCTCCCACGGTCCTGGTCTACGGCGGTGTCGACCGCAGCCGCCAACCGTACACCGCCCTGGTCTATCGCACTCGCCATGGCTGGAACGACCGGCCCACCCTCAAGCAACTCGTGCGCACTGCCATCCGCTCCGTCGTTCTATGAGATCGCTTGACGACACGCGTGTCCCCACTGCTTTACGTGAGCAGGTCGCGCGTCAGGCACGCAATCGTTGTGGCTACTGTCTCACGGTGGTTGCCTACATCCCTTCGGGGTTGGATCGCAGGACGAGGGGAGCCTCGTAAGGGGCAGGCCATAGGACAAAGCGATAGTAGTCTCCGTAGCCAAACCCGTAGACGCCCATGGCGGTTGTGTTCGCATACAGGCGTACGCGGTACGTCCCCATTGGAGCCATGAGCTCGGCCGGCTCACCCCATTTGTAGCCGAAAAGAGTGCGACATGCGATTCTTCCCGAGGGGACATCAAGGCTGATCTCTTCGACGTGCTCCCAGCCGTCAAAGCCGTTTTCCAGCGGTCCATCCATCACCTCGATAGCGACGGGCACAGCGCCAGACGGTGTCGTGGTGGAGACGCGAATAAAGGTGCGTGGTCCCGTCGATAACCATCTATTGGGCCAATCAAGGTCACTGTCATCCGCTACATCGCCGTCGAACTGACCGTCACAAAAATAGAACTGACCGTGATCGGTATAGACGGCCGCAGTGTAGGCATCGGGCCGCAATGGAGTTGGCATCGATGTCCAGTCGCCCAGCAGTCGTAATGCTTGAACGGCGGCGCGTTGCACGTCCACATCCGGATCATGCAGCAGAGGTTGTAGCGGTACGATCGCACGATTGCCCTCGAACGTCCCGTCGACGGCAGCCGCGGTAAGAGCGGTCACGGCCCAGCCACGTACGCGACCGTCGTGGTCTTGGAGTGAATCGAGGAGCCGCCGCCCGCCCAACTCGCCCAGCGCGGCAAGCCCAAAAGCAGCCTTACTCGCCACATCCTGGTCGTCGTCTCGCAAGGCGGCTACCAGCGGCTCAATAGCTCGTTCATCATGTAGCTCGCCCAGGGCCTCGGCGGCCATCGCGCGCGCCCCGTTGTCGTGCTCCAGCAGCATGGCAAGGAGTGGAGCAAGCGCTCGTTTGTCGCCGCTGAAACCTACATCACGAGCCGCCGCGAAACGCACGTGTGGGCCGTCGTCGCGGAGAGACGCCAGGAGGCGTTGAAATTGCGCTTCGTTCATGGCTCGGACTGTTCGCCAAAGAACGCGAAATCCGTCGTGAAGCATACGAGAGCGCCGGCCGCATCGTATCCAAGGTATGTGATGTACCCGCCGTCGCCCCAGCCGGCGCTGAAGCCGACGACGTTGGCGGCGGTGTCCGGTTCCAGGCTGACGTTGGCCCAGCCGCAGGTGGGCGCCGGCGTGGCGTTTATCGCCTCGCCGATCAGTTCCAGAGGGCCGGGGCCGATGTTCATCTGCTCGTAGACGGACTCATCGGTTTCCTCTCGCTCCAGGCGGTCGAGTAAGGCGTGGAGGGCGTCGGCATCCATGAAGCAGCCCTTCCCCGAGTCGACGGGGTACCAGGCCGCATCATCCGTCTCGTCACCTGGCCGCCGGGCGGCCTCCCAGCGCACCGGGTCCTGCTCCCGCACCCGTAGCGTCGCGTAGGCCACCCGTTCGTCGCCGTTGGGGAAGCGGGCGGTGCTGAGGATGATGGGATAATGCCCTGGCTCAATGCGCGTTACAAAGGGTTGCGGCCCGTCCTCGATCAGTACAGGATCGCAAGCCACGATGCTGCCGGAGGTGACGATGAGGTTGCCCGCGGCGCGGTGACGCAGCGTGATAGGGCCGTCCACACTCTCCACCACCTGCCCATCGATAAGTGCCAGCACGGGGCGGTGGCTTTTAGCTAGTTCCAACGCATCAGCGTCCTGACTCATTGTATCTCTCCTGTCGGTCGGCCTTCTTCGTAAGCACGCAGTACCCGAGGCCCATCGAGCGGAGCAGGCCACAGGACGATGTGGTAGTAGTCGTCTGCGCCGGAGTAGACGCCGCCATCCAGGTTTCCCATCCATCCAGGTTTCCCATATAGACACGGACGCGGTACGCGCCTGACGGCACGGCATAGTCCGGGTCGCGCGGTCCATCGTCGTGGAAGAGCTCGATCAGTTTCACGCCGTTGGAGGTGACGGACAGGCTGATGTCTTCGACGTGATCCCAGTCGTCGAGGTCGTCCGCCGGCGCCTGGTCGCGTCGCTCTATGGCGATAGGGACAGTACCGTAGCGCGAGGTGAAAATATGGATAATGTCGTGATCGGGACCACCCGATAATCGTCGTGTCCTATCCTTTTCCAGAAAGGGCAAGTCCTTTGTCGTCGCATCGAATCCGCTGTCGCCGAGATAGAACTGGTGATGGCTAGCGTACACGCTCGATATGTACGTGCCCTCGGGCAAGGCAGCGGGGATTGCGGGCCAATGACCCAGCCAGCGCAACGCATGTGCAGCGGCGCGGATCACATCCGGAGATTCGTCGGCCAACAGTGCTTTCAGAGGTTCAACGGCGCGTTGATCGACGAAGCCGTGGTCTTCCGCTGCCGAACCTATGACCGCCGCGGACTCGCCGCGTCTGTGCCTGTTATCGCTGGATAGGGCGGCGATAAGTCGCGGCAACGCAACCTCTCCCAACTCTGATAGGATAGACGCCGCGCCTAATCTGACCTGCGCGTCGTCGTCGCCCAGTTCAACAATGAGTTGGTCAATATCGTCGTCGGCCGCTGCCAGTACGTCGTCCTGTTGATCCATCTCGTTCCTCCTGCCGTCGCCGCGTGGCTATCTATGCTATCATGATCACTCGCGACGAGTCGGAGACAGTCCGTAACATCAGGACCATTTCATTGGGGGTGTGTTCCGCGTGAGTTGAAAGGGCTCTCCCCCTCGCCCGCGTACAGGGAGAGGGGTGGTGAGGGCCAGCTCAACTCCGGTGGAACACGAGGCGGTCGTTGAGGGCGAAGTTGACGATGCCGGCGACGATGTTGCCCACGGCGGCTGCCGCCAGCGTGGGCAGCACGTCGCGCGCGGCGAGGAAGACCACGATGTTGAGCGCGGCCGTGCCGATGGTGGCGCCCTGATAGGCCAGCCAGCGTTGCAGCATCAGGCCCGTGCGCCGATGGTCAGCGTGGCGGTCGTGCCAGGTGATGACGTAACTCAGGACAAAGTTGACCTGCGCGCCCAGCAATAGGGCCAGGGCGCTGGCCGGGATGGGATGCCAGTGCCGCGCGTCGATGAGGAGGGTGAGCAGGGCAAATTGCACCAGGGCGGAGAGGCTCCCCGTGGCCAGGGCGCGCAACGGGCGCGCCAGCGGCGAGAGAAGGAGAGCGGTGAGCCGGCTCACTCGCGGGTCAGGGCGTCTATGGGACGAGCGGGGGCGGACGGCGGACGAGCGAACGGATGCGTCAGACGAGCGGTAATGCCTTGATCTCGGCTTGACCGACTTGACCGGCTTGACGTGAGGTGTCGACGTGACCATAGCTTGCCCTTATCACTCGCCCAGTAGCTTGTGCTCATCAATGCCGCTGTTTACCGAAGCAATCGTGTGTCTCCATGATAGGGCCACAACATGAACAGACCATGTACGAAACGTGACCTCTTTGTAATCTTTTTGTAAATACTGGCGCTGCCACGTTTTCAGCGTGTCAAGGCCATTGAACCGATTCTCTAACGGCATCAGGCAGGGAAAGTTGTCCCTGCCTGATGCGTCCTATCTCTTGCGGCCTGGCACGACCGCGCGGCCTCGGTCTTCGGTCACCCTAACGCTCCAACCTTTGCCGTGTGCCACGCGGCCATGGGCTCGCCGGCTAGATAGAAGAGGTCGAGGTCGAGCCCGACGTGGTAGCCCCAGAGCCCTGACCACCAAAGCCCTGACCGCCGAAGCCCTGACCACCAAAGCCCTGACCGCCGAAGCCCTGACCACCAAAGCCCTGACCACCAAAGCCCTGGCTGCCGAACCCGTAGCGCCCGTGACCGCCATGACGGCCGAAGCCGTTGCCCATACCGTTCGCGCCCGCGGGCACGACAAGGATGCGCTGCGCGGTCATCGTCTTACCGTCCGTGCTCAACGTGCCCTCGGCCATGATGAACGCGCCCTTGGCGATCGTCGGCGTCGTGGTGGCGCTGCTGCCGTTAGGGTTGACGTAGGTCGTGCTGCCCGTGGTGTTGACCGTGTAGGTCGTGCCGTCGCGACCGCTGACGGTGTACGACGTGCCGTTGACTGCCGTGACCTGCCCGCTAATGCGCGGGGTCTGGATCGTAACCACCTTGGCCGTGAGCACGCCGTTGGCGTCGGTTGTCCCCTCGGCCACGATCGCCGTGCCCGTCATGATGTTGGAGAGCGCGGCTGGCTGGCCCGCACTCTGGTAGCGGGTGCTGCCGGTCACATTGATCGTGCGCGTGGCGCCATTGAAGCCGGTTATGGTCAAGGTGTTGCCGTTGACGGCTGTAACCACGCCCGCCTCGCTGGGAAGGATGATGTAGATGGCCGTGGCCGCGATCGTGGTATTGTTCGTGCCCGTGCCCGTGCTCCCCGTGCCCGCGTTCGTGCTCTGCACGGCGATGTTCGTCCCCGGTGTGACATCGGAAAGCGAGGCAGTCTGCCCCGCTTCCGTGTAAACGGTCGTCGTGCTGACGGTTACGGTGATCGTCTGGCCCGCGCGGCCCGTCGCGGTGATGGTGTTGCCGTTGACGCTAGTCACAGCGAGGCCGCCGCGACCGCGAAACCCGAATCCACCGTAGCCGCCGGGTCCGCCGGGTCCGCCGGGTCCGCCGGGTCCGCCAAACCCACCGTAGCCGCCGTGTCCCCTATGTCCGTAGGTCCCGTTCGTGCCGCCGTTGTTGTTGCCGTTCCCATTGGCCAGGAAGGACGTTGCCACGTTCTGGCCGGCAGCGGCCAGTGGCGCCGCGCTACTGCCCGCGTGAGCCAGCGCCGCGCCACCGGCCACGAGGCCGGCCACGACCGCTGTGGCCGTCGCTACTCGTCGAAATCCAAACATTTGTGTCCTTGCTCCTTGTCCGAGTCCTTGTTGTCTCAGGATTGTAGTTGTTGCCTGTTGTCGCCGTTGGCCGTACCCGTACGGGAATCGTCGTGGGCGTGGAGGAGGGCCGCGCGGCGCGAAGGCCTGAGCGGAGGCTCTCGCGTCACATGGCGTCGGGCCTGTCTCGTCTATCATTGGCCGCGATCCTTCCGGGACGCCATAAGTGACTAGTGGTTAGTGATTAGTGAAGTTCACTCGTCACTAATCACTAACCACTAGTCACTCGCTACTGATTCGGCGAGGCCGGAAGCTCGCCCAGGTGGGCGTGCAGGGTGACCGTGCTGCCGTTGCGGTTGACGACAAGCGTCATGGTCGAGCCTGGTTTCGCGTTGGCCAATGCCGTGAGCAGGTCGTCCTGCCCACCGATGGTCATGCCGTTAGCCTGGGTGATGATGTCGCCCTGCTGGAGTCCTGCCCCGTCGGCCGGGCTGCCGCTCGCCACGGTGTTGACCAGCGCGCCGTCGACGGTGGGCGTGCTATTCCCGCCGCCAAAGCCGCTGTTCTGCTGCGCCGCCGAGGCGTCCGTCGCGCCAACGCCGAGGTAGGCGCGACCGGTGTGCTGCACCGTGCCGGTGGCGATGAGCTGGTGGGCCACCAAGGTGACGCGCGTACTGGGCACGGCAAAGCCGATACCCTGGGCCGCGCCGCCATTGTTGTTCTGCGGGTCGGTCGCCTCCAGCGTGGGGATGCCCACGACGGTCCCATCGAGCGTGACCAGCGCGCCGCCCGAGTTGCCAGGATTGATGGGCGCCGAGGTCTGCACGGCGTTGGGCAGATAGGCCCCGTTACCCTCCTGGACGGTGCGGTTGAGGGCGCTGATCAGACCGGAGGTCACGCTCTGCTGCAGGCCCAGGGGGCTGCCGATGGCCAGCACCGTCTGCGCCACTCGGAACGCGCCGTCGCCCGCGAAGCGCGCGGCGGGCAGGCCTGAGGCATTGATATGGATGACCGCGAGGTCGTCGGCCGTGTCGGTCCCCACCAGGCGCGCCGGGTAGCTCTGGCCGGTCTTGAGGGTCACGCGCAGCGATTGCTCGCCGGCGACGACGTGGGCGTTGGTGACGATGTCGCCGCTGGCGTCGTAGATGACGCCGGAGCCGGAGCCGACCCCGACGTTGCTGACGTAGACGACGGAGGGGCTGGCCACGGCGAAGGCGTGCTCGGTGACGCTATCGGTGGTCGTGTTGGTCGTCGTGTTAGTGATGGCCGGGGTTGCCGCGGCCGTACCTGCCGCCGCGCTGGCGTTACTGAGTACGGGACCGACCACGCGGTCGCCGGCGATGCCGGCCGCGACCAACGCCGCGGCAATGAGTGGACTGGTGATGCGTTTCATCGATGCTGTTCCTTTTCTGTCCTTGGTGCTGTTCCCGATACTGTGCTGTTAGCTGTCCGTGCTGGATCGATCATCCTTCTTCATAGTAGGGTCTGAACATGAGAGGCCCGTGAAAAATTGATGTGAAATTTCTCATCCTCCCTGGGGTAGCGATCCTATTCCTTGGCAGAGCTACGTGCCAGGAGTCAAGCATCCTTTCTGGTAAGCTCACTTCAGTATGGTATAGTGAAAGCTGGATGAATGAGATCATCGTGGACGCGGATAGGATGAGGAGACGCTTATGGTCCAGCTCGCGCAGCCGCCCGACGATCCGATCAAGAACCTGGCAGCCCAATTGGCGACGACCGTCGCCGACGCCATGGACGGGGCCGGGGTGGCCCTGACGCTCACAAATACGATGAGGCTGACCGCCGCCCTTGGCAAGGCGCTTGAGACGGTCGGCTGCGGCCGTGAGCGCGACGAGCGCCAGGGCCGCGTCGATCGGCGCGCGGCCTGGGTGTGCGAGTACGGCTTGCTCGGTCCCATCGACGCGGCGCGCCACCTGGGGCTGACCGCGCAGGAGTTCGAAACGGCGCGGGAGATGGCCATCATCGCCCCGGTCGAGGTCCCCTCCGGCTTGCGCTCGACGAGCGCGCACTTCACGGCTGAGAGCTGGCGCTACTACCTGTCCAGCACCACCCTCGCGGATACTGACCGCGCTCGCATCGCGCACGAGACACTGCTCACGCGGACACAGGCGGCGATCCGGCTCGGCATGCCCCTGGCCGCATTTGATCAGCTACGCCTGGAGCACGGCCTGACTGCCGTCGACGCGGGACACGATGGGTCCGGCGCGCGCCTCACGCGCTATCGCACCGACGCCGTCGATGGGCTGAAGGCCGTCGCGAGACCCGGCGGGATGCGGCGCTGAACGATCGCGGCATGCGCGGTGTTGGCCTGACCAAAATCAACGCGGTATGCGCGCCGTCGGCCTGACCATTTATGGTCATGGTAGGGACGGACCTTAAAAGGTCGGTATGGCTGCGGCAGCCCTGACCCTTCAGTGCCCGTCTCCTGCCAGAGTGCTTCCAGGCCTGGACCGACCACCATTTCGGGGCGCACCCTGTGACGCTGGGATGCTGGCCAGGGGTAGGGTCAGCGTCGCCGTCGTGCCCCGGCCGGGAACGCTGCTCAGGGTGAGCGAGCCTCCCAGGCGGTCCGCGATGCCCTGGGCGATGGAGAGGCCCAGGCCAACCCCTCCCGCTTCGCGCGAGCGCGCCTTGTCCACGCGGTAGAAGCGCTCGGTCAGGTGCGGGAGATGCTCCGCGGCGATGCCCACTCCCGTGTCGCGCACCTCCAGGATGGCCTGACGTGGCGTCGGGCGCGATGTGACCGTGACGCCGCCGCCCGGCCGGTTGTACTTGATCGCGTTGTCGAGCAGGATGAGCGCCGCTTGTTCGAGCAGGAAGCGGTCGCCGACCACCAGCGCCGCGCCGGTGTCCTGGGCCTCGTCGGTGTGGAGCGCGATGCCCGCCTCCGCGGCAAGCGGGCTGGCTCGCCGCACGATCGCCCGCGCGACGTCTCGCAGGTCGACGACCTCCTGCTCGACCTGAAGACGCCCCGCGTCAAGCCGGGCCAGGGTCAGCAGATTGGTGGTCAGCGTGCCCATATGCTCCGCCTCGGTCACGATGTCCCGCAGCAGCGCGCGGTCGTCGGGATCGAGGCGATCGCCGCGCAGCAGCACCTCGGCGTCGGCCCGCACCAGGGTAATCGGCGTGCGCAGCTCGTGCGAGGCGTCGGCGATAAAGGCCTGCTGCCGGGTCACGGCCAGGCGCGCCGGCGCCAGGGCACGCCTGGAGAGAAAGAGGCCGCCAAACGCGGAGGCAAGCAGGGTGATGATACCCAGGATCAGCAACAGGATGAGTAAGACCTGGAGCGCCGTGACCTCTCCCTGGACCACGACGCCAACGACGATCACGCCGAGGTAGCCGTTGCCGGATGGATCCGGCACGGCCAGCGCATAGCGGCGGACGGCGCCAATGTCGCCTCCAGCATCCATAGTGTCGAGGACCTGGCCGTTATGGAGGGTGTCGGTGACGATCGATCCCATGGTGAGTGACGTGCCCGTCGATTGGAATAGGTCCGCGGTTGCCCTGTTGCTCGCCAGCACTCCGCCATTTTGATCCAGACATTCCCAAATCAGATTTCCACGAACGCCGCATCCAGGGTTAGGTCCAGCCACGCTACCTTGCCATTGTGTCGCGGTCCCACTAGCAATGCTGGCGAGGTTGTCGTCGATAGTATGAAATAGCGCCCACGAGGCGCCGACGTAGAGGGCCACGCCGAACAGCACGAGCAGGCTGGCCAGCACCAGGGTGTAGGAGAGCGTCAGTCGTCGGCGGATGCCCGCGAACAGCGCCGCCTCGGGCTGCTCAATACCCGCGTTGCCACCGCTGTTGCCGCGTAGCGCGGATAGCGCGTTGCCGAGAGGCCTGACGCCGGCGACGCGTCTCATCAGGAACCTCCCAGGAGACCTCGCCTTTCAAGGCGGGGAGGAAGGGGGGGGTGGTACAATGGGCCAGCACTGCGGCAAAGGCACAACACCCCTGACCAGGGGCTGGACCCGGTTTCGGGCCGCAGCGCGGCGGTTAGCAGCGCACCCCGCGCGGTGCACCGAGCATGGTTCAGCGTCGACGGGCGCGGGAACGGCGGGCACATGGTTCCTCTCCTTGCTTGGGGGGCGGACGCTTCGGCGGCCTGGGAGTGTCCCCGGCTTAACCCCGCCTCGTGGCTCGGCCCCTGTGTCGTGGCGTCGAAAGGGTCAGGGCTCCGGAAATCCCCGTCCTTTAGGGCGGGGAAGGTTATGGCTCGATCTTGTAGCCGACGCCGCGCACCGTGCGGATCAGTGGGCGGTCGGCGCCGCGGTCGATCTTGTCGCGCAGGTAGTGGATGTACATGTCCACCACGTTGGAGAGCGCCTCCAGGTCGTAGCGCCACACGTGGTCGGTGATCTGCGTACGCGTCAGCGCCTGGCCGGGATGGCGCATCAGGAACTCAAGCAGGGCAAACTCCTTGGCCGTCAGCTCGATGGTCCGCCCGTCGCGGTGGACCTCGTGGCGCACGAGGTCGAGGGTCAGGTCGCCCACGCGCAACTCGTTGGCCGCGTCCAGCGGCTCGGCGCGCCGGCGCAGCCGCGCGCCGACGCGCGCCAGCAGCTCTTCCATGGCGAAGGGTTTGACCAGATAGTCGTCCGCGCCCGCGTTGAGCCCCGCCACGCGGTCCTCCACCGCGCCGCGCGCGGTCAGCATCAGGATAGGGGTGTCGATGCCGGCCTCGCGCACGCGGCGGCTGATGGCCAGGCCGTCGAGGCCGGGCAGCATCAGGTCGAGGATGACCAGATCGTAGTTGCCGCTGCTCGCCAGGTCCAACCCCGCGAGCCCATCGTAGGCCACGTCCACGGCGTGGCGCTCCTCGGTGAGCACGCGGCGCAGCAAGGTGGCCAGCCTCTTCTCATCCTCGACCACCAGGATATGCATCGCTGTCGATACCTTTCTCCCTCGCCCGGCGACCTATCTCAGCATAGCACCACTCCTGTTACAGCGCGCCCGCGCCCCTGGGCAGGGGTGCGCACTGTTTTTTCGTTGGCGCGCAGAAGGTCTGGGACGACGGGGAGCGCGGGCGGCCCGCCCGCTTGACCCTGCGGCAGCCTCGTGAGCGTGCCAGCGACCGTCGTGGATGCGATCGATGCGGGCGGGCCGCCCGCGCTCCCAGTGGCCTTGCCATCCAACCCCAGACCTTCTGCGCGCCTACGTTTTTTCGCGGGTCAACGTCGTGCGGGTCAACGCCGTGCGGGTCAACGCCGTGCGGGTCAACGCGGCCCCTGTCGCCTCTCCTGGGAGCGCCGGCTTCCAGCCGGCCCAGGCTGTCACGGGCGAGCGCGTGGGCGCGTGGGCGCTGGCGCACGCCGTGGCGGCAACCGTGGGCCGGCTGGAAGCCGGCGCTCCCAGGGAGTACCGCGCGCGAAAAAGTGGCGCGCACCCCCTGGGCAGAGTCAGGGTCTGTGCATTGTCCACTGCGGACGCCGGTCACCCCCTGGGACCGTAGCGATCCCCGCGGCACGCTGTCGCGGGACGCCCGTCCGGGTCCGGCACACCGCGCGCCCGCACACAAAGCCGCGGGGACCGCGGCGCCCCCAGAATAGAGCCTCGCGCTCCTAATACTAGTTGCCGCTGCGAAATGACCTCTACTAAGGAGGCCAACAATGCTCGCCCATCTTCTCCCCCGTGTCACTCGTCTCGGTCGGCGCCTCGCCCAGGCGCTCGAACAACGCCTCGGCCGCGACCAAACCTGGCGCCCCGGTCCTCGTCGCGGGCGCCCTCGCCGACCTCGCGCGCGGGAAGCCCGCGCTGATCGCCGAGAATGCGTTGCTGCGCCAACAGTTGATCGTGCTTAATCGGCAGGTCGCCCGCCCGCGCCTGACGACGCTCGACCGCGTCGTGCTCGTCATCCTCGCCGGCAGAACGCGCCTGTGGCGGTCCGCGCTGCTGATCGTCCAGCCGGACACGCTGCTACGCTGGCATCGGCAAGGGTTCCGTCTCGTCTGGAGAGCGCGCTCACGGCCGGCCGCAAGGGGACCGCGGATCGCTCCCGAGACGGTGGCCCTCATCGTGGAGATGTCCAGAGACAATCGTCTGTGGGGCGCGGAACGTATCCGTGGCGAGATCTTGAAGCTCGGGATCGCGGTCAGCAAGCGGACGATCCAGCGGTACATGCGGCGGGCGCGCCCGCCGTGGCGCAACGGCCAGACCTGGGCCACCTTCTTGCGTAACCATGCCGCCGATGTCTGGGCCTGCGACTTTCTGCAAGTCACCGACCTCTGGTTCCGCTCACTCTTCGCCTTCGTCATCGTCGAGCACGCCTCGCGCCGGGTGGTCCACGTCGGCGTGACCCGCCACCCGACCGACGCCTGGGTCGCACAGCAGGTGCGCGAAGCCACGCCGTTCGGGACCGCGCCGCGCTTCCTCATCCACGACAATGACAGCAAGTTCGGCCCGCGGTTCGCGCGTACCGCGGAGACCAGCGGCATCGAACTGCTCCACACGCCTGTCCAGGCGCCTCGGGCGAACGCCCTGTGCGAGCGGTTCCTGGGCAGCGTCCGCCGCGAGTGCCTCGACCACCTGCTCATCCTGCACGAGCGCCACCTCAGCCGCGTCCTCAAGGAGTACGTCGCCTACGTCAACAACGACCGGCCCCATCAAGGGATCGGTCAGGCCATCCCCGCGACCGTCACGACAAAGACCATCACGCCCAAGCGGCCGCCGCCGCGAGGCGAGGGACCGATCCGCGCCGTGCCCATCCTCGGCGGCTTGCATCACGCCTATCATCGTGCCCAGGAGGCTGCCTGACATGGGCCGGATGTCCTAAGTAGCCAACACAGCGCACGACCCACACCATCAAATGTGTGCCAGACCTCTAAAAATAGTACTTATCAATCAGTTCTTCCATGTACCGCCGCAGGACTAGCCGTGGTCCTATCGCATTATCAAATGGATCGATCCGTACCGACAAGCTTTTCATCTCCTGAAGTGTGTCGAGATCCCGATCATCCATTCGCTTTACACGGGGAGCGTCAACAAGATGTATGCAATCGTATAACAGCGCCGGAAGCTTATCATCGGTCGCATTTACACTTAAGTCAGGTTTCTCCCATGGATCGCTTAAGTAGCGCGCTGGATGCGCCAACATCCAGCCGCACAATCGTCCCCCCGCAAACAACAAGTCGAAATCGCTGGCGAGGCGCAACCGTAAGATGTTCTCACTCTTTGCTGTCAAGGCCGTCTCATATAGGGAAGTGAACAACTCTCCATCAGGGGCAATCCAATAAACACGTCTACTATCGAGAAGAAAACGTGCTGCCGAGCACAGGCGTAACAAGCCATGGGTAGTCTTCTCTTTGTCCCATGCTGTTGGCAACGTGTCGAAAGGAATGCTATAGTTGCTATCACCGAGACGTACGCCCCACAACAACCGATCCCTTGGATGGAAGAGCACTTCGTCCGTTTGAGTAATTTCCGTCGGGTCTATGCTGCCAATCGAATCGAGCCTATGAGACTCCCATTCGGCGTACGAATAGAAGAGGCCAAGCGTGACTTTCCCTTCAGACAAAGACCATCGAGGAATAGATGGGATGCTCAATCCTTCGATGACGTCCGCAACGACTGCCTCCCCGAGTTCGACGCTAATCATGGTGCCTCCGGCTTATAAGGCCGACCAGGTAGGATCTTGACCGCCGGTGGTATTGGGCTACCAGAGGTTGGGATAGTCCCATCCAGGATTTCCTGCTCTGTGATAGCACGGCCTGCGTCAGTCGGTAGGGCATTACCACCAATTGCCCTCGCGCCACTTTGACCAAGTATACCTTCCTTGCCGTAGGCTGTTATAAGAGCCCCTCCTGTGGCAGACCTTGACTCAAACCCCGATGTCACAACAGAGATAGTACCATCGTGGAGGAAGATGAGAGTACGTGCGGGACCGGTGGTTACGTAGACTCCGTCTGCATTCTTCACAATGGCAACAGCATCGCTCACGGGGATGTTGTGTTCGGTATCACCGTGGTACCGGCCTTCAGTAATGCGTTTATTACCTTTAGCTAAGTCCTCCGCCACTTGTGCTATGGAATCCAGTTCATTCACCGGTACCGGACAGTTGTGGACAAGCACCTTCGCTGAGCCGACGAAGAAGGTGTGATCATGGGCGACGGTGAGCGTGTAGACCACGGCGTGGCCCGCGTTCCGTCGCACCCGCACCACGACGACATTCTTGCCCTTGGCCGTGCGCAGCCGGTCGCCCGGCCGCAGGTGCTCCGCGTGCAGCCAGCCCGCCCGCGCCAAGTGATCTCCGCTGTCCACCCAGAACGGGTGGTCTGCCGTCACCTTCAGCGTCGTACCGTCGCTCAATTCTACTGCCAGCAGCGGCGACACACGGTCAGTGATCAGCCGCAGCACCGGCTCGGCCTCCACCTTGCCCGTCGTAGGGTCCTCCGCCAGCACCTGCATGCCCTTGCGTAGGTTCTCGATGGGCATGTTGCCAGCGGGCGTCGCCACCGTCGTCCCCGCAACGAAACACCCGCAACCGCCCGTGGCGTCCGGCCCGCGCGGCTGTGGGTCCGTGTGGTCGAGCAGCGATTCGATCCGTTGCGCGTCGGCCTCCACCTCAGCAGCCCTGACCTCCGACCCGACCGCGACGCGCGCCAGCACTCCCGAGCGCACCAGGGCCTTGACCTGCTGCAGCCGCTCGGCCACCGTGCGCAGCAGGAACCCCGCTCCCGCCCGCAGCCCGCCGTCCCGCAGGCCCAGGTAGACGGTCCGGCCCCCCGATGCCAGTGCCCGCCCGGCCTTGACCAGGTCGCCCACCGCCGTCACGTCGAAGAAGCCGTTGACCACGATCCCCAACAGCGCGCTGCCGCACTCCAGGGCCTGCTGGCAGCGGTAGTAGGCCCCTGCCGCTCCGTTGAAGAGCACCAGGTCCAAGAAGCACAGCGTCGGGCTCTCGTCCTTGCACGTCGTGTCCTGTCCTGTACGGGCGAGGTAGATGCCTGGCCCCTGGCAGGTGTCCGGTCCGGCACCCGGCTCCTCCTTGCAGATCGTGTAGCGGACGAAGCCCTCGGGGTTCACCCCATTAAGGGTGGGGTCGACCAGCGTCAAGCCCAAAGCCCCGACCTGCCCGGCCAGCCCGTCGGTCCCCAGCAAGCGGGTGATGATGCGGTAGGTCCCGCCCTGCTCTGCCGCGTCCAGTTGCAAGGTGTCGCCGCTCACGACGGCCCCGCCGCTCCCCGCGTCGCCGGCCACGTGGTGCGGGTAGGTCGTGCCCAGTACCACGTCCAGCCCGGCGCAGTACGAGTACGTCCCCCCGTTCGCCCCGTGGGGGTTGATGATGCGGGAGGAGAACGGCACGCGGGCGGTAAGGTTGAGGGCGCTGATGCCGGCGAACGTGCCCATCCCGTCCGTGCGCAGCCGGTCGAAGTTCCCGAGGTCGACGCGGCCGGCCGTCCCGGCGACGCGGGCATCGCCCTGGTTCGGCGCGGGCTCGAGGTAGTAGGCGGCGCCCTGGAGCGCGCTACGCGGGCCGAGTTGCGCGCTTAGGTCCAGCAAGTCCGCCCGTCCCCGGAAAGTGCGGAAGTCGCCGAGGGCGAAGTGGTTGCCAGAGGCGTCGGCGCGCGAGGAGGCGACGAACGCCTGCTCGACGCGGCGGATGAGGTCCTGTTCCACCGAGGACGAGACGGACTCAGGAGAATTCGACCCGTTGAAGGTCAAGGTCGTGGCCACCCAGCGTTGCCCGGTCGGGTCGGCGTTGTTGATGGGGTTGCCGCCGGCGTAGGCGTAGGCCTGCCCCGTCTGCTGCTCCACGGGGTCGCGGGTGAGGAACTGGCCCGTGGCCGGGTTGTAGGTGCGGGCGCGCAGGTTGACCAGCCCCGTGTTGGCGTCCTGCAGTTCGCCTCGGTAGCCGAACGTCTGGGGCACCTGGCCGTTGCCATCGGCCCCGAGATTGATGGCCCCGTAGGGGGCGTAGCGCACCGGCTGCGGGTCGTAGTTCAGGGTGCCCGCTGGGGTCCCGGCGCCCGTGGGCTGACCAGTATCGTCCTGGGTGTAGCGCGGGCTGCCCTGCGGGTCGGCTACGTACCAGGTGTGCGCTCCACCCCCCAGAGGGTTGCTGGCGAACCGAGCTGGGTTGCCCCCGGTGTCCACGCCATACGCGTAGTCCGTGACGAGGTCACCGCCGGAGGACTGTGTGACACGCGCCTGGAGCACCTGGCTCGGCGGCGGGGTGTGCCCCGTCGGCGCAAAGAGACCCGTGCTTGGCCCGCCGTTAGCCCCCGGCAGGCTCGGCTGTGTCGCCAAATCCTGCGTGTACCGCATGGTCACGGCGCTGCTGCCTGTCCCCGCCGTCTGGGCGACCAGGGTGCCGTCGCCGTTGTAGGCGTAGGTCTCGGGCTGCGCGGGCTGCCCCGTCGCGCCCGTCGGTCCGCTCGGCGTCAGCGCGATCAGCCGGTTGAGCGGGTCGTAGCGGTAGCTGTTCGTGCTGTCGGAGGTGAGGTTGCCCGCCGCGTCGTAGCTGTCGATGCTGGTGCTTGCCGGCGTGGTGACGGTGATGGCCTCGTTGGCGGCGTCGTACTGCAGGTGCTGGATGTCCACCCCATTGAGGGAGGCGTCGGTGCGGTTGCCGGCGGGGTCATAGGTGTAGTCATAGGCGTTGCCGAGGGTCTCGGTCACGCCGGTGAGGCGGTCCACGTTGTCGTAGCCGTAGGTCAGGTACCGGGTGGTCGCGTCAATGGTGGCCACGAAGGCATCCGGTTGGCCCTGGCTCCCATGCAACTGGGTTTGCCCCGCCTGCGTCGGCAGCTCCTGCCGCGCCACCGGACGCAGGCTCAGGAAATCGGTCGAGCCGGTCGTTCCCGCCAGGGCCACGTCGCCGATGCCGTCCACGGCCACCGCGCTGCCCGCGTCCCCGCCGCTCCCGCCCAGGTAGCTGCTGTACCACAACGCGCTGCCCTGGATGTTGAGCTTGGTCACGAAGGCCATCGTGGTCGTCACCGCTCCCGTCGCCGTGCCTGCGAAGCCCTGGAGGCTGCCGATGAGGGGGAAGTCGGCCGAACTGGTGCTGCCCACGACATAGGCGTGGCCGGCCGTGTCCACCGCGATCGCCGCGCCCTTGTCGTCGCCCGATCCGCCGAAGCGGCTGGCGTAGACCACATGGCCGTCGGACCCACCCAGCTTGCTCACGAACACATCGGCGCACGGCCCCGTGGGGCATGATCCTGCCGCCGTGGTGGTGCTGTACGCGCCGGTCGTGGTCGGGAAGTCGCCCGTCGTTCCTGCCGAAGTGGGCGCGGTGTCGCCCGCCACGTAGACGTTGCCGGAGGGATCGAGCGCCACCGCCGTCCCCTCGTCGGCGCCGCTGCCGCCCAGGACGCGGCTCCAGGTCAGCGTTGGCCCGTTGACGATCGCGCCCGCCGTGCCCACGATGGGCAGGCCCAGCAGCCCGCCCACCCCGCTCACCACGCCGCCGATGACCGGTCCGGTCAGCTCCCACACCGCCGGTGGGACGGTGATCAGCCCGCCCGCCGTGGTGTCCAGCCGCGCCACGAACGCGTCCGGGCAGTAGGTCTCGTGGCACGCCGGGTACGTGGCGGTGCCCAGCAGCCCGCCCGTCCCTGACGCACGGTCCAGGGTCCCGCCCGTCGTCGTCGGGAAGTCCGGGCTGTCGGTGCGCCCCGTCACGTAGGCGTTGCCCCGCCCGTCCGTCGCGATGCCGTACCCATAGTCGTCCCGTCCGCCGCCGAGGTAGGTGGAGTAGAGGATGCGCCCGTTGAGGCCCTGATAGCTGGGGCTGAGCTTGGTCACGAAGGCGTCGTAGCACAGCCCGCCCGTGGTCGTGATCGCTTGATTGATCGTCGGGGTAAGCGTTCCTGTGTTGAGTCCTGTCAATGGGTTGCAGACCCCGTGGACGAGGGAGGCGGTGTTGGTGATGCCCACCGGCGAGAGCGTGGTCACGGGGAAGTCCGGCGAATCGGTCTGGCCGGTGACGTAGGCGTTGCCCTGGGTGTCCACGGCGATGGCGCGGCCCCACGTGTCGCCCAGGGCGTTGAGCCCGCCCAGGCTGCCCAGGCGCTCGCTGTAGCCGATGCTGCTCCCGTCCGCGCTCACCTTGACCACGAAGGCGTCCGTCCCCGTCGCGGGCGGGGTCACGCTGAGGGTGGCCGTGGTGAGCAGGCCGGTCTGTACGAGGTAGCTGACCGGGCAACTCAGGCCCAGCACGCCCCCGAGCAGCCCGCCGAGGCCGCCGAGGCCGCCCAGCAGGCCGCCCAGGCCGGGGCAGGTCCCCGCGGACGCGCCTGCGGACGCACCGAGAGTCAGCGAGACCGTGACCGGCGTGGTCGGGAAGTCGGCCGAGGTGGTCTGGCCCGTCACGTAGGCGTTGCCCTGGCCGTCCACGGCGATGCCCCAACCCGTGTCGGAGCCGCTGCCGCCCAGGTAGTCGCTGTAGGAGACCGCGCCGGTGCGGCTGAGCGCGGTCACATGAGCGTCCGTCCCCGTCGCGGGCAACAGCGGCAGCGCGAGGATAGCGACAAGCACCACCAGAGACAGCCTGTGCCGTCGTCGTTGGGTTAGCCCCACTGTGTCACGACCTTCTCGCGAGGCAACCCTCGACATGTGATCCGCGAACGGTTCTGGGGCAGCGTGCGCCGGGAGTACCTGGACCACCTGCTCATCCTGCACGAGCGCCACCTGAGCCGTGTCCTCACGGAATACGTCGCCTACGTCAACAGTGATCGTCCTCATCAAGGGATCGGCCAGGCCATCCCTGCGACCATCATGACACAGGCCGTCACGACCAAGCGGCCGCTGCCACGGGGCAACGGACCGATCCGCGCCGTGCCCATCCTTGGCGGCTTGCATCACGCCTACCATCGGGCGCGGGAGGCTGCCTAATATGGGCCGGATGTCCTAAGTAGCCAACACAAGTCAGCACACCCTGGCTTTTTGATAAGATACCCAAATAGATAGCTAAGCTATTAATTATCGTTGTCAGATTTTTGGCCAGCTACGCCATCTTGAATTAACAGATTGTCTTTATTGATATCGCTTGGTAGCAAGCCACTTATTCGAAAGATTGCTATGTGCGAACTGGTGCTATTCATTTCATCTTGCTCTAATGCAAAGTTATAATGCAGTGATACGAGGGTAACAACAACCCAATACTTATGTCCTGATTTATCCTCGATCCGCGCAGAACCGCAATTCACGTCGCCGTGCAAGACATGAGCTGTCACGTCAACCTCGTGTTCACCTGCCTCGGCAACAATGTCAACACGCGCAACAAAGCCAGTAATACGTTTCGGGTCTACGGCTACTTGGCGAAGGAGATTGATAAAATTACGACCGGTACCAACAACAGGTTCCAAAGGTATAGTTTCGTTAGCGCGAGACCATCCCGCTCCACCTACTGCATGCTTTTTCAACTCTGCAACACTTACCGTTAAACCGTACTGATATACGTTGTTAATCGTCGTCTCTGCTACAAACAGGATTGCATCCTTGCGCTCCTCTGTCGTGATATATTTGTCTAGAGCAACTTGATGCATGCCCCCTAGATGATGCGTACTCTCATATAGCCACTCGTTTTGTAGTTCGTTGAGCCAAGCAGAACGAAGGTTGATAGCATCGATCTGCTGCACTAAAAAGTACAGCCAGATCTCCAAGGGAAAATCGTCCACCCAAAATCCCACGCCTTTAAACTCGACTAGACTGTTGCTCATGCGTATTCCTCAATGGACGATAACCATTCTCTTGTCAAAGGGTTCACTATCTTTGTACTTTTCTATTATCGTCAAGTAGATGTCGCTTTGCGTGCGACATATTGCAGTTCAGTAACTCGTGTAACCACTACATGTAGTGGTTACACAAAAAGTGCAAAGATAGGGCCGCTGTTTAACTATTAGTTACCCAAGTTTCGCCCGAAGTAACAGCAGTTAATCGCTCAGATGTACAGGACCAACTGGCCCAAGGCAGCGGTTCTCTCCTCTCTGCTAACGATACCCCCGGAAATAGCCAACGTTCCGTCATCCTGCCCCTGTTTCCAGACGACGTTAGTGAACATTGGTCATCCTGGCGCAATTATTCATGGCTTGTAAATATGTAGACGCTACCGAACCTCAACGAACCTACGCGCTTGTACACTAGTCACTTGGTCCAATACCTCTAGGACAGCCGTTTCTAGCTTGTCCCGCAGTCCTGCATCAGTTACATTGCCGAGATATAGAGCAATGTAAACGTTGCTCTTCGCTGGATTCGTTAGCTTCGCTCGTAGGCTAGCCTTGAATGCATCTATCCGAACCGGGGTTGAGTCCGATATTTCCGAGCCGATGATATCATAGAGGCGCCCCCGCGTGTCATCCTCTACTATATCGATTCCGCGCTCAAGGCCTGTAGGTCTCCTGAGTGGCCTTCCCAGTTGCTGCTGCAAGCGGTACCCTGCCTGGCCTTCATCTAGTCGGAAATTGCCAGACGTATCTAAGCTCAGTCTGTAGACATTCTCGATGTCGTACCTTTGGTCGATAAGTCTCTCGACCTCCGCCGGAGAGATACCGTGATTGATGTAGCCTTCTAGTATCTGAGGAGCAACAGGCTGACTCAGTATCTTGCTTCGGGTTGACTCGCTTACCCCAGTCAACCACTCCGAAATAGCACGCGCGCGGAGCCCACGAAGAAGGTATGGTCGCGGGCGACGGTGAGCGTGTAGACCACGGCGTGACCCACGTTGCGGCGCACTCGGACGACCGTGACATCCTTGCCCGTGGCCGTGCGCAGCCGGTCGCCCGGCCGCAGATCGCCCGCCTTGAGCCAGCCCGACCCGCGCAGGCCCTGCCCATGATCCACCCAGAAGGGATGGTCCGGCTGCACCGTGATCGTGCTGCCGTCGCTCAGGTCCACCTCGATCAGCGGCGACACCGGCCGCACGATCACCGCCTGGACCGGCTCCGCCTCGACCTTGCCTGTGTTGGGGTCTTCCGCCAGCACCAGGTCGCCGACATGCAGCGTCTCGATGCGCGCCTGCAGGTTGACCAGGCCGGTGTTGGCGTCCTGCAGTTCGCCTCGATAGCCGAACGTTTGGGGGACCTGTCCGTTGCCGTCCGCCCCGAGATTGATGGCCCCGTAGGGGTCGTAGCGCACCGGCTGCGGGTCGTAGTTGAGCGTGCCTGCCGGCGTGCCCGCTCCTGTCGGTTGCCCGCTGTCGTCCTGGGTATAGCGCGGGCTACTCTGGAGATCCGAGACGTACCAGGTGTGCGCCCCATTCCCCAACGGATTGCTGGCGAAGCGGCTCGGGTTGCCCCCTGTGTCCACGCCATACGCATAGTCCGTGACGAGGTCGCCGCCCGAGGTCTGCGTGACGCGCGCCTGCAACACCTGGCTCGGCGGCGGGGTGTGTCCTGTCGGCGCAAAGAGGCCTGTGCTCGGTCCGCCGTTGGCCCCTGGCGCGCTCGGCTGGAGCGCCAAATCCTGGGTGTAGCGCGTGGTCACGGCGCTGTTGCCCGTGCCCGTCGTCTGGGCCACCAGGGTGCCGTCGCCGTTGTAGGCGTACCTCTCGGGCTGCGCGGGTTGACCCGTCGCGCCCGTCGGGCCACTGGGCGTCAGCGCGATCAGCCGGTTGAGGGGATCGTAGCGGTAGCTGTTCGCGCTGTCGGAGGTCAGGTTGCCCGCCGCATCGTAGCTGTCGATGCTGGTGCTCTGCGGCGTGGTGACGGTGATGGCTTCGTTGGCGGCATCGTACTGGCTGTGCTGGATGTCCAGCCCGTTGAGGTAGGCGTCCGTGCGGTTGCCCGCCGGGTCGTAGCTGTAGGCGTAGGCGTTGCCCAGAGTCTCGGTCACGCCGGTCAGGCGGTCCACCCCGTCGTAGTTGTAGGTCAGGTAGCGGGTGGTCGCGTCGATGGTGGCCACGAAGGCATCCGGTTGCCCCTGGGTCCCGTGCGGCTGAGTCTGGCCGGGCTGGGTGGGCAGCTCCTGCCGCGCCACCGGACGCAGCGAGAGGACGTCGGACGAGCCGGTCGTTCCCGCCAGGGCCACGTCGCCGATGCCATCGACCGCCACCGCGCTGCCCGCGTCCCCGCCGCTCCCGCCCAGATAGCTGCTGTACCACAGCGCGCTGCCCTGGGTGTTCACCTTGGTCACGAAGGCCATGGTCGTGGTCACGGACCCCGTTGGGGTCCCCGCGAAGCCCTGGAGGCTGCCGATGAGGGGGTAGTCCGCCGAACTGGTGCTGCCCACGACATAGGCGTGGCCGGCCGTGTCCACCGCCAGCGCCGCGCCCTTGTCGTCGCCCGATCCGCCGAAGCGGCTGGCGTAGACCACGTGGCCGTCGGACCCACCCAGCTTGCTCACGAACACATCGGCGCACGGCCCCGTGGGGCATGATCCTGCCGGCGCGGTGGTACTGTAGGCCCCCGTCGTGGTCGGGAAGTCGCCCGTCGTTCCGGCCGACGTGGGCGCGGTGTCGCCCGCCACGTAGACGTTGCCCGCCGGGTCCAGCGCCACGGCCGTGCCCTCGTCCGCCCCGCTCCCGCCCAGGAACCGGCTCCAACTCAGCGTCGGCCCGTTGACGATCGCGCCCGCCGTCCCCGCGATGGGCAGGCCCAGCAGCCCGCCCACCCCGCTCACCACGCCGCCGATGACGGGCCCGATCAACTCCCATACCGCGGGCGGCGCCGTGATCAGCCCGCCCGCCGTGGTGTCCAGCCGCGCCACGAAGGCGTCCGGGCAGTAGGTCTCGTGACAGGCCGGGTACGTCGCCGTTCCCAACGGTCCCGTGGTCCCCGGCGCGCGGTCCAGGTTGCCGCCCGTCGTCGTCGGGAAGTCCGGGCTGTCCGTGCGCCCCGTCACGTAGGCGTTGCCCCGCCCGTCCGTGGCGATGCCATAGCCATAGTCGTCCCGGCCACCGCCCAGATAGGTCGAGTACAGGATGCGCCCGTTGAGGCCCTGGTAGCTCGGACTCAGCTTCGTGACGAAGGCGTCGTAGCACAGCCCGCCCGTGGTCGTGATCGCCTGCGTCAGCGTTCCTGTGTTGAGTCCTGTCAGGGGGTTGCAGACCCCGTGGACGAGGGAGGCGGTGTTTGTGACGCCCACCGGCGAGAGCGTGGTCACGGGGAAGTCCGGCGAATCGGTCTGGCCGGTGACGTAGGCGTTGCCCTGGGTGTCCACGGCGATGGCGCGGCCCCACGTGTCCCCGAGGGCGTTGATCCCGCCCAGGCTGCCCAGGCGCTCGCTGTAGCCGATGCTGCCCCCGTCCGCGCTCACCTTGACCACGAAGGCGTCCGTCCCCGTCGCGGGCGGGGTCACGCTGAGGGTGGCCGTGGTGAGCAGGCCGGTCTGTACGAGGTAGCTGACCGGGCAACTCAGGCCCAGCACGCCCCCGAGCAGCCCGCCCAGGCCGCCCAGGCCGCCCAGGCCGGGGCAGGTCCCCGCGGACGCACCGAGGGTCAGCGAGACCGTGACCGGCGTGGTCGGGAAGTCGGCCGAGGTGGTCTGGCCCGTCACGTAGGCGTTGCCCTGGCCGTCCACGGCGATGCCCCAGCCCGCGTCGGAGCCGCTGCCGCCCAGATAGTCGCTGTAGGAGATCGCGCCGGTGGGGCTGATCTCGGTCACAAAGGCGTCGTAGGAGGCGCCCGCCGCCGTCGTGGTGAAGCCGTTGGTGGCGGGGAAGTCGGGCGAGGCGGTGTAGCCGGTCAGGTAGAGGTTGCCGCGTGCGTCGAGGGCGGCGGCGGTGGCCGCGTCGGCGGCGCTCCCGCCAAGGTAGCCGCTGTAGCGCAGCACCGGGTCGATGGTCAGCGGGAGACGATGATCGTAGCGCCCCAGGCGCAGCCCGACCAGCCCCCGCCCCGGATGCGTGTAGCGCACGGTGACAGAGACGCGCCGGCCCCGCACGATCTGGAAGGCCAGCGGCGGCTCCTGGCGCAGCGGGCCGGCCGGGGTGCGGATCAGCAGCGCGCCGCGACGATCCAGGCGCAGGCCCGAGGCCCCCGCGATGGCCAGGCGGATGGCCCCCACATTAGCGCCGGGGCGCAGCAGCCAGTCATACTCCAGCGTGCCCTCGCGGCCGTGGTACAGCAGGTCGATGCCGTGGTAGACGCCCTGGACGCGCACCTGGGCGTAGGTGGGCACCGTGCCCGACCAGCCGTGGCCGCGCAGGTAGACCGTGCGCCCTGCCTGGCGCCCCTGCCCCTCCACGCGCGCCCGCGAGTTCGCGCCCACGAGCTGCAGGCGTAGCGCGACCCGTCGCCCGTGCGGCAGGCCCGTGGCGGGATGGCCGTGCCCCGTCCACGTCTGGCCCTGGATCAGGGCGAGGGTGGCGTCGGTCGGCGTCAGGAACAGGGTGTAGCCCGCCCCACGCACCAGGTAGCGCACCGTGGGCGCGGTCTGCCCGCGGTTGGCCTCGAAACGCAGCGGCAGCGGTCCCAGCGCCGCGCGGCGGGTTGCGGCGGTCGTGTTAGACGGCTGGCGCGCGCTCCCTGGCGTCGGCGGGGACACGGCTGGCGGTGCGGGGACGGCGGGGACGGGCGAGACGCCCGCGCTCCCAGGAGGCGGCGTTGTCCCCACGCCGGGGTGCGGTGCGCGCGGCGAACTGGTCGTTGAGGGCACGCGCGGGCTTGGGTTCGGGTTCGAGGTAGGGCCGGGGCCGAACGGGGTTGTGCCGGGCGCACCCGGCAGGCCCACGCCCTGGCTCGGCGGGACCAGCGACGACGGCAGCCACACGGGGGCTTGCGCCTGCGGCTGCGCGGTCGTGCCGCTGGCGCGGGCCAGGGTCCCGATCCCGCCGCTGGTGGTCGCCTGGGGGGCCGGCGGCACGTAGGCCTCGCCCGCCAGGACCGGCGCCTGCCCGTTGGCCTGCAACGCCGTCGTCTCGGTCAGCGCCGTAACGCGGCCCAGCCGGTCCACCACGCTCGTGTAGCGGCTCTGCTGCAGTCCGCCCACCACCGTCTGCTCGTCGATCAGCCGGTCCGCCTGGTCGTAGCCGTAGCGCGTGAGGCTGCCGTTGGCCCGCGTCAGCGTCGTCAGGCGTCCGTTGGTGGGGTCGTAGCCGTAGCTGGCCAGGGCGGTCGCGCCGCCGGGCGTGCCCACGGTCTGGAGCTGTCCGTCACCGTTGTAGGCGTAGGAGAGGGCCGTGGTGTCCGGCGCGGGGTCGGTCAGGCGGGTGCGCTCACCGGCGGCGTCGTAGCCGTAGTTGACGGTCCCCAGGCCCCCCGCCTGCGTCACGGCCGTGGTGCGCCCCAGCGCGTCATGGCCGAAGGTCGTGGTCGCCGCGCCACTGGTCCCGGCGCCGCTGCCGTCGGACAGCGCCAGGCGGTCCCCGCGCGCGTTGTAGCTCTCGGCGATCGGCGCGGGCAGCGCCGGCGCGCTGATGGAGGTCGTGCGCCCCAGCGCGTCGTAGCCGTAGCTCACCGCGTCTTGCGCCCCGCGCCCGTCGCCGCGCCCCGTCAGCCGACCCAGGGCGTCGTAGCCGAACGTCGTCTGGCGCCCCAGGGCGTCGGTCGCCCCGGTCTGCTCGCGCGCCGCGTCGTAGCCGTAGGTCGTGACGTGCCCGTTCGGGTCGGTGATCGCGACGCGGTCCCCGGCGCGGTCGTAACCGTACAGGGTGGTCACGTTGGTGTCGCTCGTCGGCGCGGCTCCCGCCACATAGTGGCGCGTCACGGAGAGCGGCGCGTCGCGCAGGTCGTAACCGGTCAGCGTGACGCGGTTGGCCGCGTCGGTGGTCTGCACCGGGCGGCCCGCCGCGTCGTAGGTCGTGCTCGTGGTCAGGTTGGCGTCGCTGGCCCCGGCTGGCGCGCCCGGCAGATAGTTCTGGGTGGTGGACACCACGCGCCCGAGGCCGTCCACCGCCCGCACCGTCAGGCGCGCGTACGGGTACGGGCCTCCGGACGGTCGGCCGCTCCAGCGCACGTTGCCCGTCACGTCACTCACGGTACGCGTGATCAACTGCGCGGGGTCCGTGATATCCAGCGTCTGGCCCAGCCCGTCATAGTCGTAGAGGGTGGGCCGCCCCAACGGATCGGTCGCGGAGAGCACTTCGCCCGCCGCGTCGTAGGCCGTCCGCGTCGCCACGTTGGTGTCCGCGCTGGATGGCCCGCCGGGCGCATAGTTCTGGGTCACGGCCACGGCGCGCCCCAGCCCGTCGTAGGCGGTGTGCGCCACGATGCCCAGGGGGTCCACCGTGTCCGAGACGCGGCCCAGCGCATCGTAGCGTGTCCCGGTCGTCACGTTGGTGTCGGCGCTCGCCGGCGCGGTGGAGCTGTAGTTCTGCGTCACCGTCAGGGGCCGGCTCAAGGCGTCGTAGCTCGTGTAGGTCACATGCCCCAGCGCGTCGGTCGTCTGGGAGGGCCGGCCCTGGAGGTCGTAGGCGCTCGCCCCCGTGCGGTTGGTCGCGCTCGACGCGCCGCTCCCCATGCCTGTCCCGCCCGTCCCGCCTGTCCCGGCCGTGGCGGGGTCATAGACCTGCGTCGTGCCCGTCGGCCGCCCCTGCGGGTCGAAGCCGTAGCGCGTCGCCACGTCGGTCAGCGGCGCCGTGGCCGTGAACGTGGTGCCCGGTACCACGTTGTCCGTGCGCAGGTCCACGCTGCCGTCGGGCCGGTAGTGCGTCACCGCGAGCAGGTCCGTGTCGTGCCCGTCGGTCCAGCCCCGGTTGGCCGGGTCGACCGTGGTCGGGTCGCCGTTCTCATAGTTGACCGTCTCGGTCACGGGGCGGTTGTCCGCGTCGTACTGGGTCTGGTCCCAGCGCCCCAGCGTGTCGCGCCGCCAGGTCACGTTGCCGGCCAGGTCGTAGCGCGTCACCGTACGCAGGTTGGTGTCGCTGGCCGGGTCCGGGGCCTGCCCGGGCTGGGCGTCGGGCAGCGCGCCGGGCTGATAATTCAGGGTAGTGGTGATGGGGTGGCCCACCGCATCGTACTCCGTGCGCGTCGTGCGCGTCGTCGCCGCGCTGAACGCCCGCGCCACGGGGTCGAAGGTCCCGGTCAGGATGCCCGTTTGTGTGATCAGGGTCTGCTGGCCCAGCGTGTCGTAGCCGTAGAACGCGGCCACGTTCTGGTCCGGGTGCGCCGGCGCGAAGGCCGGCGGCGTCGCCGGGAGCGTCACGACGGGGGCCAGCGGCAGTTGCGGCCCCTGGGCCGCCGGCACGTAGTCGCGCGCCGTCCAGTCGGCCTGCCCCGCGGCGTTGTAGTGGGTGGCGCTGTAGCGGCCCAGCGGGTCCGCCGCCCAGGCTTGCCGCCCCGCCGCGTCGTAGCCGTAGAAGGTGGCCACGTTGCGGTCCGGATGCGCGGGGTCGAACTGCCCGCTGCCCGTCTCATTCTGGATCGTCTGCGTGATGCTGCCGTCGGGGTTGTAGCCGGTCACGTCGAGCCGCTGCAGCGGCGTGCCGGCGCCGACGGTGCTGGTGACGGCGCGCCCCGCCGCGTCGTAGCCGGTGGCCGTGACCTGGTCCAGCCCCGTGCCATAGCCCAGCGTGGAGGTGACGACGCGGCCCAGCCCGTCATACTGCTGGCGCGTGTCCACCCCGTCCGGCCCGCTGCTGTCGGTCTGCAAGCCATAGCTGTAGGTGTAGACGCTGGTCGTGCCCGTGGTCTGGTACCCGCCCGTCGCGCCCGTGGTGATGCCGGTAGTCTGGCTGATCACCTCGTCCAGATCGTCGTAGGCGGTGACGCTCTGCCGCCCCAGCGGGTCCGTCGTGGTGATGGCGCGGCCCCCCACATCATAGCTGATGGCCGTCGTATAGCCCAGGGGGTCGGTGGTGCTCGTCTGTTCCCCCGCCGCGTCGTAGCCGTCGGTTGTGGTGTGGCCGTCCGCGTCGGTCGTGGCAATGAGGTCGCCCGCGTGGTCGTAGGTCGAGTTGGTGGTCACGTTGCAGGGCGGCTGGGCGCAGACCTGCCCCACCGGCACGTAGTTCCGCACTGTCTGGGTCAGCTGGTCGCGCAAGTTATAGGTGTTGGAGATCACGTGCCCCGCCGGGTCAATCGTCTCGATCGCGCGGCCGGCCGCGTCGTAGACCGTGCCCGTCGAGAGGTTCAGGTCCGTGCGCCCCGGCACGGACTGGCCCGTCCCCGTGTAGTCTTGCGTGGTGGTGATCACGCGGCCCAGCCCGTCTACGTGATAGACCGTGAGCTGCCCGTCCGGGCCCTGCGTCCAGCGCGTGGCCCCTGTCCCGTCGTAGCCGGTCTGGGAGGTGCGCGTGCTGGTCAGGGTGGCCTGGGTGGTCACGGCCACCGTCTGGTCGAGGCCGTTGTAGGCGTAGGTGGTGGGGCTGCCCAGCGCGTTGGTGGTGGCCACGGTCCGCCCCAGCGCGTCGTAGACCGTCCCCGTGCTCACGTTGCGGTCGGCGTAGGCCGGGTCGAACGTGCCCGTGCCGGTGTAGTTCTGGGTCACGGCGATCGCGCGCCCCAGCCCGTCGTAGGCGGTCTGGGTCAGGTAGCCGCGCGCGTCGGTGCTCTCGTAGGCGCGGCCGAGGGCGTCGTACTGCGTCCCCGTGGTCAGGTTCTGGTCCGGGACCAGCGTGCTGTAGGCGGCGCAACCCATCGCCACCCGCAGCGGAAAGAAGCCGCCGGTGGTGCAGTCGCGCACGCTGCGGGTCGCCTGCCCCAGGGCGTCGTAGCCCGTGCTGGCCCAGCGCCCCAAGGGGTTCTGCTGTCCCACGGCCCGCCCCCGCGCGTCGTAGGCGGTCACGGTGGTGCGGTTAAGGTCCGCGCGGCCGGCCGCGGCGGGGTCATGGGGGTCAGCGTTGACCGTGGTGGTCAGCGCGCGGCCCTGCCCGTCGTAGCCAACGAGCGTCACGCGGTCGGTCAGCGGCGCGCTGGCCGTGAACTGCGTGCCGGGCACGGCGTTGTCGATGCGCTGGCTGACGCTGCCGTCGGCGTTGTAGCGCGTCAGCGCGATCAGGTCCGTGTCGCTGCCATCGGTCCAGCCCCGATTGGCCGGGTCGACCGTGGTCGGGTCGCCGTTCTCATAGTTGACGGTGGTGGTGACGGGTCGGTTGTCCGCGTCGTAGCCCGTCGTGGTCCAGCGGTTGAGGGCGTCGACCTGCCAGAGGGTGTTGCCCGCCGCGTCGTACTGGCGCGCCGTCCGCACGTTCTGGTCGGGGCGCGCCGGGTCGAAGACGCCGGCGCCCACCAGGTTCTGCGTGGTGGTCAGCGGCCGGCCCGCCGCGTCGTAGGCGGTCCCCGTGGTGCGCGTGGCCACCGCGCTGAACTGCTGGGCCGCCGCGCTGAACGTGCCGGTCAGGATGCCGGTCTGCGTCACCAGCACCTGGCGGCCCAGCGCGTCGTAGCCGTAGAACGTGGCTACGTTGGCGTCGGGCGCGGCCGCGCTGTAGGCCGGCGGCGTCGCCGGGAGCGTCGTGAGGGGGGCCAGCGGCGTCGCTGGCGTATAGTCGCGCACCGTGTAGTCCGGCCGGCCCGCCGCGTCATAGTGTGTCGCGCTGTAGCGCCCCAGCGCGTCTTGCGTCCAGGTCTGCCGGCCCGCCGCGTCGTAGCCGTACAGGGTGGCCACGTTCTGGTCGGGGTGCGCCGGGTCGGACGCGCCGCTCCCCGTCGCGTTCTGGATCGTTTGGGCGACGCTGCCGTCCGCGTTGTACTGGGTCACGTCGAGCCGCCGCAACGGGCTGACGATCCCGCCCTGGGTGGTGGTCAGCCCGCTGGTGGTGGTGACCACGCGCCCGTCGCCGTCCAGGCCGAACAGCGTGACCCGCGGCGCGCCCGTGCCCGCGCCCACCGTCGTGGCCACCGTGCGCCCCAGCGCGTCGACGCCCTGGCGCGTGTCCACGCCGTCCGGCCCCGCGCTGTCGGTCCGCAGGCCGTAGCTGTAGGTATAGACCGTCGTGGCCCCCATAGAGGCGGGCACGGCCGGCCGGTCCGCCGTGGCTGGTGAGCCAGTCGTGATGCCCGTGGTTGTGCTGATCACCTCATCCAGGCCGTCGTAGGCGGTGACGCTCTGCCGCCCCAGCGGGTCCGTCGTGGTGATGGCCCGGCCCCCCACGTCGTAGCTGATGGCCGTGGTAGAGCCCAGCGGGTCGGTCGTCCCCGTCTGCTCTCCCGCCGCGTCGTAGCGGTACGTCGTGACGTTGCCGTCCGCGTCCGTCGACGAGAGGCGCTCACCCACGCGGTCGTAGGCCGAAAGGGTCGTGATGTTCTGGTCGGGGTGCGCGGGGTCAGACGTCCCGGTGCCCCCATAGTTCTGGATCGATTGCACGAGCTGGTCGCGCAGGTTGTAGGTGTTGGAGACGGCGTGCCCCGCCGGGTCGATCGTCTCCACCGCGCGCCCCGCCGCGTCGTACACCGTCCCCGTCGCCAGGTTCAGGTCCGTGCGACCTGGCGCCGCCTGGCCCGTCCCCGTGTAGTCCCGCGTGGTGGTGATCACCCGCCCCAGCCCGTCCACTTGATAAACGGTGTAACTGCCGTCCGGGCCCTGCGTCCAGCGCGTGGCTCCCGTCCCGTCGTAGCCCGTCTGGGTCGTCCGCGTGGCGGTCAGGGTGACCATGGTGGTCACGGCCACCGTCTGGTCGAGGCCGTTGTAGCCGTAGGTGGTGGGGCTGCCCAGCGCGTCGGTCGTGGCCATGGTGCGCCCCAGCGCGTCGTAGGCCGTCCCGGTGGCCACGTTTTGGTCCGGGTGGGCCGGGTCGTAGGGCGCGCCGCTGGCGTTCTGGGTCACGGCCACGGTGCGTCCCAGCCCGTCGTACGCGCTTTGCGTCAGATAGCCGCGCGCGTCCGTGCTCTGGAAGGCCCGTCCCAGCGTGTCGTAGCTGACTGTCCCCGTGCCCAGGTTCCCGCCGCCCGGCGCGCTCGGGTTGTAGCCCGCGCAGCCCGTCGCCGCGGGACCGCCCCCCGCGCCGCCGGTGGTGCAGTCGCGCACGCTGCCGGTCTGCTCGCCCAGCGCGTCGTATTGCAGGCTGGTCCAGCGGCCCAGCGCGTCCATCTGCCCCACCTCGCGCCCGCTCGTGACGTCGTAGCTGATCACCGTGGTGCGGTTGAGGTCCGCGCGGCCAACCGCGGCCGGATCGTTGGGGTCATAGTTGACCGTGGTGGTCACGACCCGGCCTTGGCTGTCGTAGCCATACTGCGTCACGCGGTCGGTGATCGGCGCGCTGGCCGTGAACTGCGTGCCGGGCACATCATTGTCGATGCGCTGGTTGACGCTGCCGTCGGCGTTGTAGTGCGTCAGCGCGATCAGGTCCGTATCGCTGCCGTCGGTCCAGCCCCGATTGGCCGGGTCGACCGTGGTCGGGTCGCCGTTCTCATAGTTGACGGTCACGGTGATGGGCCGGTTGTCCCCGTCGTACTCCGTGTGCGTCCAGCGGCCCAGCGCGTCGCGCTGCCAGGTCACGTTGCCCGCGTTGTCATACTGCGTCACTGACTGCGCGTTCTGGTCGGGGTGCGCCGGGTCGAAGACGCCGCTACCCACCAGGTTCCGCGTGGTGGTCATGGGCCGCCCCATCAGGTCGTAGTCGGTGCGCGTCACCCGCGTGGTGGCGTCGCTGAACTGCTGGGTGGCCGCGTTGAACGTGCCGGTCAGGATGCCGGTCTGCGTCACCAGCGCCTGCCGGCCCAGCGCGTCGTAGCCGTACAGCGTGGCCACGTTGGCGTCCGGGAGGCTCGCCTGGTAGGCCGAGGGCTGCGTCGACGGGGAGGACAGGTTGGCCGGCAGGGCGGGCAGCCCCGTGGTCGGGTCGGCCGCGTTGCGCAGGGTCCAGTCGGTCTGGCCGGCCGCGTCGTAGTGCGTCACGTTATAGCGGTTCAGCGCGTCGCGCGTCCAGACCTGCCGGCCCAGCGCGTCGTAGCCATAGCTCGTGGTCACGTTGCACGGCGCCAGGGGGCACGCCTGCCCGGCAGGAACATAGTTCTGGACGGTTTGGGAGATGGTGCCGTCGTCGTTGTAGACGGTGTGGTCGGTGCGTTGGACGGGCAGGCCGTAGCCGGTCGTGGTGTCGGTGCGGCGCCCCAGCGTGTCGTAGCCATAGGTCGTGACGCGCCGCTGCGCCGCCGGCAGATTGGAGCCCACCGTCTGGGTGATCAGCTCGCCTTGCGCGTTGTAGTCGTCGTGCGTCACCGTGCCGTCGGGCGCGGTGGTGTCGGTCGGCTGCGCCGCGTTGTTGTAGCCGGTGGTGGTGGTGGTCCCGGCCGAGGCGGGCACGCCGGCCGAGCCCGTGGTCATGCCCGTGGTCTGCGCGATCAGGTCGTTGCTCCCGTCGTACTGGTTGATCGTCAGGCGCCCCAGCCCGTCGGTCACGGTGATGGGGTTGAGGCTGGCGTCGTAGCTGAGGGCGGTCGTCCCGCTCACCGGGTCGGCGATGGAGAGCGGCAGGCCCAGGCGATTGTAGGTGATCGCGGCGGCGTGGCTGGCGCCGTCGCCGTCGGCCACCACCGCCGGGTCGAAGTTGGCGTCGAACTGCGTCGACTCCAGCGGCGTGCCGTCGATCGACACGCCGGTCATGGCGTCGGTGTGGGGGTCGTAGGTGATCGTCTCCACCAGGGGCTTGCCATCCGGCGTGGGGTTGGTTTGCCCCGCCCCGGTCGTGGTCAGGGTGGTCGCGGTGGCGCCGTAGGTCGCGGAGACGGTCGTCCCGTCCTGCTCCGTCTGCATGCTCACGCGGGGCGGGGTCGCGCCGTCGAAGCTCGTCTGCTCGACGCTCTGCCCCAGGGCGTTGGTCACGCCCGTGAGCAGGTGCGTGCGGGCCGGATCCCCCGTCGGATTGGAGTCCTGGTAGGCGTAGGTCAGCGGGCTGGCCGGGCGGCCCAGCGCGTTGACCACGCCGCTCAGGTTGCCGTTGCCGTCGTAGCTATACTGCACGGCCTGGCCGACCTCGTCGCCGACCGTGGAGATATGATTCGATCCGTCGTTCGCGTAGGTGATGGTCAGGGCGCGCGCCAGGTTGGACGCGTCCTGCACCGTGGAGAGGCGGCCCTGCCCATCGTAGAGCAGCTGCAGGGAGCGGCCGTGGGCGTCGGTCATGGTGATGGGCAGGCCCGTGGCCCCGTTGAAGGTGATGCTCTCCTGCGCCCAGGTGTTCTCCGTGTAGCTCCCATCGGCGTTCTGGACCAGCGTGGCGTCCACGCCCGGAAACGGCCGGAACGCGCCGTCGCCCTGATCCAGGAACTGCAACAGGTTGCCCTCGGGCGAGACGACCGTGATCACGCTGCTCGTCGTAATGATGTGCGTGGCGTAGGGGTCTTGCCAGCCCGGTCCCAGCCCGACCGGGGGGGTCGTCGGGTCGCCCACGGCCTGACTGTTGTAGGTGCGCGCCCAGAGCAGTGGCCGTCCGGGCGTGGGGTCCGTCAGGTCGGTGTCGGTGCGGAAGTAGTTGCCGGTGCGCGTGTTGAAGGGTCCGGCCGTCGAGAGTTGCGCGTTGAGGGCGCTAGCGTTGTCCGCGGCCGTGACTGAGGCGTCGCAGGGCGCGCAGTCGCGGTCTCCCGTCAGCCGACTGGCCGTCCCTGTGTCCGCCGTCAGGATCATGCTGAGTTGGCTGCCGGGCTTGACCTGCACGTAGTCCACCTCGATGGGGTAGACGCCGGGCTGCGGGAAGTTGACCGTCGTGGTGAGCACCTTGGGGTTGGTCGTGCCGTCGGCGTACGGGTAGAAGCCGGCGATGACGTGATAGCCCTGGAATGGGCTGGTCACGGGCAGCGTGGCCGTCAGGGTCGGAGGCAGCGTCGGGGAGGAGAGCGCGGTCGGCTGGATCGTGGCGCCGCCGTGGTCGTGCAGCCGCGGGCCGATCGCCAGTACGGCCGAGTCGTCCACGATGGCGCCGAAGGTCACCGTGCCCGTGGTCACCACCGACACGGTGGCCGTGAAGACGGTCTGGAACTCGGCCAGCGGTGTCAGCGGCACGGTCCCGGTGATCCCCGCCTGGTAGGTCGCCTGCGGGCTCGCGGGGTTGTACACGTCCGCGCTCTGCAGGTACTGCACCTGGCACGAGCCGTCGTCCTGTGGGTTCACATCGGCGAAGGGCAACGTGCCCGAACTGATGCCCTGGGTGACGGGCAGCGGGTTCGGGCCCCCCGTCACGTACGAGTTGCACCCCAGACCGTTGACCGTGAGGTGGGTCGCCGAGGACGCGGGATTGAAGATGAGGCTGGGGAAGCGCTCACCGCTGATGACCGACGCGCTCCGCGGGGTCGCGGTGAAGGTATAGGTGCCCGTCGGCGTGACGGGGTAGACGCTGGCGACGACGGAACGGATCTGCGGCTCGGTGACCGGGTGGGTCACGCTCAGGCCCAGCGGCATGTTGGCCATGCTCGCGCCCACGACGCCCACGGCTCCCGCCGCCTGCGGGGAGGCCGCTGGCGCGACCTGTGCGGGCAGCGCCGCCTGCGCCGCCTGTGCGGCCCCCGACACGTCCGCCGCCTGGGCCGCGGCGGGGGCTATCCGGGGGGCGCGGTGATGGCTGCGGGCGTCGTCCCGTCGTCGTGCCCCTCGGACAAGCTCAAGGGGCCCAGCGTGCGGCCGGGCAGGGCGCGCGGCTGGACCGGCTCGACGGGCGTGGTGTTCACCGGTGTGATGGGGAGAGCGGGCGGGGAGAGGCGCTCCGGTTCGATAGGCCGGCGGGCAGTCCCGGTCCCCAGCAGGACGCCGGCGGGCAGCGCCGCCGGGGGCAGCCCGCGCGCGAGATAGCGGCGGTGGGTGTCGCGCGCCGCCGCCTCGGCCGCCCGCAGCGGCGCGGGCACGAAGTCCGGCGGGGGCAGCTCACTGTGGCGCGGGCGCGGTGGGGTCGGGCGGGTCGCCGCGGCGACGGCGGTGGCCACGGGCGCGGGACGGGACGGCGACGCCGTCATGGGCGGCAGGGTGCTCAGGACCAGGGCCAGCAGCGGCAGCAGCAGCGGCAGCGCCTTGCGTCTCAGTCGGATCATCGCTCTCGTCCCCCCTACCCTCTCTGTCCCTGTCCCTGTCCCTGTCCGTCCATCCCACCGGTGCGTCCCGTCCGGTCGTGCCTCACCCGCTCACGCGCGGCCCCGTCGTGTGTCCCTCGTGCCCATCCTAGTTCAGAATCAGAGCACAAAGTCTGATGGGGCGCGTCCCCCCAACCGACCGCGGTCGGCCCGTGGTTTGCCATGCGACCGCAGTCGCAGGCCCAGCAAGCAGCCGCCCGTTGCGTTCGCCCACCGTCCATTTGCCCGGCGCGAGGAGTGCGGCCACGCCCCCCGGACGCCGCGGCAACGTCGTGGCCGTGGCCGTGGCCGTGGCCGCCGGCCGCACGGGTCCGGGCCGTTGGGGGGCGCGGGTCGTGCCCGTCCGGCTCCATGCGGCCTGGGTGGCCTGGGTGGTGTGGGTAGCCTGGGTGGTCGGGCCGCTCGACCCGGTGATGACCACCGCGTCGGGGTAGATATAGTAGTCCGTGCTGGTCACGTCCTTCGTCTTCGTCACCCGCAACACAAAAGTGTGCGCCCCGGACGTGAGCGCCGGGCTGGTGTAGAGCGGCTGGTCCCCCGCCTGCACGGCCACCGGCGTCCCGTCCAGCGCCGCCCGCGGGCCGAAGTCCACCGCCACCGGCGTGCCGTTGTCGATGGAGGCCGCGCCGATGCCGCCCTGCAGCGTGGTGACCCCGTAGAGGGTCAGCCCCGTGCCCGTGAAGGTCAGCGTGACAGCGTCGTTGGCCGTGTTGTCCCCGCTGTAGGTGCCGCGGTAGGGTTGCGATCCCGAGAGCGGCACGGTGCAACTCACGCAGTGCTGCCAGCCCAGGCCAACGTAGGCGAAGCGGTACGGCCCCTGCCCCTGCGTCCCGTCGTCCACCACAAAACCGGAGACCATCGTCGCCGTTGGCGGCGCGGACAGCGTGGCCGCCGTGTGGGCGGCCGTGGCGCGCCCCGACGAGGAGGAGGTCCGCACCCTCGCGCGCGGGCAGCGGTTGGATGGGCAGGGGCGTTGCGCGCCTGTCGCCCGTATGCGTGACGCGGTAGGGACGGCGGTGGCGACCGCCGGGGCGGAGACGAGAGGCGCTACGTCGCGTCGCGCCGGGCCAATGGCTAGGCCATGGAGCAGCCCATGGACCGAGCGAAGAGAGGGACGAGGGGAGGCGGCCGCCGGGCGAACGGGGCCTATGCTCATGAGGACGCATCCCAAGAGGACAAAACGGATCAGACGCGCCACGGCGACCACCTTCCTGCTACACGGCGACCGGCGACCTCGGGACCAGGCTCACGCATCCCCACGCGCGGTGGGCAGACAGGTCGTGCCCCTGCCTACGCGAGGATGCCCCGAGACGGCGGCTCAGGGGCCTGTTCCCATTGCGCCAGGCGCCGCCAGGAGGTGATGCCAATATATCACAAGCGGCCGCCGCTGTCCATGCGCCAGCGCGGACGTCGGATGAAGTGGCAGCGCATCCCTCTAATCCAGGTGGGCGAGGCGGTCGACGGCGAGCAGCCAGTACAGGAATGCCGACGCGGCAACGCTTCGCGAGAACCGTCTGGCGGCGCTGACGCTCCCGAACAACAAGGGGCGATGAAACCCGTCGCCTCACCGCCCCTTGTTGCCCCCTCAATTGCCTACGATGCTATGACTTCACCAGCGCATGAGCGCGTTACGACGGCTGCTCTTGCTCCGAGGCAGGACTCGCGCTGGTTTCCTGTTCGGAGGCAGGACTCGCGCTGGTTTCCTGTTCGGAGGCAGGACTCGCGCTGGTTTCCTGTTCGGAGCTAGGGCCCACGATGGCCTCCTGCTCAGAGGCAGGATTCATGCTGGTTGCCTCACCGGCCGTGGTGACCGGTGCGCTCAACGTCACGAGCAGGTCGTTGAGCCGGCCGACGAAGCCGGCCGGGTCGTCGAGCTGGCCGCCCTCGCTGAGCACGGCCTGGTCGAACAGGATGTTGCTCCAGTCGCCGAAGCGCGCCCTGTCCTCCTCGGTATTCAGGCGCGCGACCAGCGGATGGTGCGGGTTGAGCTCGAAGATGGGCTTTGTCTCCGGCGCGGGCTGGCCCGCCGCCTTGAGGATGCGCACCACGGTCGCGTCGGGGTCGTAGCGGTCGGACACCAGGCAGGCCGGCGAGGTCGTCAGCCGGTTGGTGACGCGCACCTCCTTGACCCGCTCGCCCAGCGCCGCCCGCACGCGCTCCACCAGGCTCTGGAATTGCGCGGCATCCTGCTCGCGCGCGGTCTTTTCCTCCTCGTCCTCGAACGCCGACAGATCGACCTCGCCCTTGGCGACCGATTGCAATTGCTTGCCCTCGAACTCGCTCAGGTAGGTCACCAGCCAGTTGTCGATCGCGTCGCTCATCAGCAGGACTTCCAGGCCCTTCTTGCGGAAGATCTCCAGCAGCGGGCTGTGCGCCGCCGCCGCGTAGCTCTCCGCCGTGAGGTAGTAGATGCGGTCCTGCTGCTCCTTCATACGTGAAATGTAGTCCCGCAGCGAGACGTCCCGCGCGTCACTGCTGGTGTGCGTGGAGGAGAAGCGCAGCAGGGCGCCGATGGCCTCCTTGTTGGAGGGGTCCTCGGCCACGCCTTCCTTCAGCACGGTCCCGAACGCGGTCCAGAACGTGGCGTACGTCTCCGGCTCTTTGGTTGCCAGGTCCTTGAGCAGGCCCAGCACCTTGCGCACCGCGCCCGACTTGATCGACTCGATGACGCGGTTGTGCTGCAGGATCTCGCGCGAGATGTTGAGCGGCAGGTCGCTCGAGTCGACGACACCGCGCACGAAGCGCAGGTAGGTGGGCATCAACTGCGCGGCGTCGTCCATGATGAAGACGCGCCGCACGTAGAGCTTGACGCCGTGGCGGGCGTCGCGGTTCCACAGGTCAAACGGGGCATGCTCGGGGATGTAGAGCAGTAACGTGTACTCGTACTTGCCCTCCATCTGGCTATGCACCCAGGCCAGCGGATCGCCGAACTCGTGCGAGACGTACTTGTAGAACTCTTTGTACTCGTCGTCGCCGATCTCGCTCCGGGAGCGCGTCCACAGCGCCGAGGCGCGGTTGACCTGCTCCTCCGCCGGGGTGGGCGTCGGCGCGGTCTCCTGCCCCTCCTCGGGCTCCGGGGTCGGGGTGTGCTCGGCCGGCATCATGATGGGCAGGCTGATGTGGTCGGAGTACTTGCCGATGATGGAGCGCAGGCGGTAACCGTCGAGCAGGTCGTCCTCGTCCTCGCGCAGGTGCAGCGTCACCGTGGTCCCGCGCTGGGGCCGGTCAATCGTCTCGATGGTATAGTCGCCCTGCCCGGCCGACTCCCAGCGCACGCCCTCGGCGGCGGGCAGACCGGCGCGCCGCGTGGTCAGGGTCACGCGGTCGGCCACGATGAACGCGGAATAGAAGCCCACGCCGAACTGGCCGATCAGGTTGGCGTCTTTGCGCTGGTCGCCGGTCAGCGCGCCGAAGAACTCGCGCGTGCCCGACTTGGCGATGGTGCCGATGTTGTCCACGACCTCCTGCCGGCTCATGCCGATGCCGTTGTCGGCCACGGTGATGGCGCGGGCCTCCTTATCAAAGGAGACACCGATCTTGAGGTCGCTGTCGCCCTCGTACAGGTTGCCGTCGGACAGCGCCTCGAAGCGCAGCTTGTCCAGCGCGTCGGACGCGTTGGAGATCAGCTCGCGCAGGAAAATCTCTTTGTTGCTGTAGAGCGAATGGATCATCAGGTCGAGGAGCTGGATCACCTCGGTCTGAAAGCCCAGCGTTTCTTTCTGTGGCGCTTCCGTCGTCATAGTAGCTGTCGTTCCTCCCATGGATAGAGTTATCGCGCGAACGTCGTACACCATCATTTTATGCGACTTCGCGCCACTTTTCACGGGCGTGCCCGCGGTGGCATACCTCTTGCGCCGCTATATCGTATCGCGGCGCGAGACGGCGCCGGTGCGTCACCCCCACGGGCCTGAGTCAACGCAACCGACACGCCCGCATCGGCGCCCCGCAATCTTAACCCTCTTGTCCGCGCCCGCGGACAGATAAGCGTAGAAAGGACGGTCGTGATGGTTTCGGATGGACCGACGCCGGAGGGCGCCGGGGCGGCATCGCCCTCGACAGCGGACACAAATGCAAGCGGCATGACGGGAGCGGCGTCGGACATGACTCCCGCGGTCGTGGCGTCAGGGCCGGTGGCGCCTGCCCACCCTGCCGTGCCTACGCCCCCGGCTTCGGAGACATCGGGCGATGGGTCGAGTGTGCTGGAGCAGGTTATCGACCGCGCCAGGCACACGGCCGAGCAGGTGGTGGAGCAAGCGCAGGAGCTAACCGGGCACGTGGTCGGCCAGGCCAAACAGACGGCCGGGCAGGTCACCTCCGGGGCGCAAGAAACGGCGAGCCACGTGACCGACCGCGTGGTCGAGTCGGTCAAGGATCGAGTACGGCGCCAGGCCGAAACCGTCCTGGCAAGCCAGAAGGACGACGCGGCGGCCATTCTGGAGGTCGCGGCCCGCGCGCTGCTGGAGACCGCCCGGGGACTGCGGGACCAGCAGAGGGATGACGTTGCCGCCGTGGCCATGCAGTCCGCCGGACGGCTCTCTGGCGCCTCGACGTATTTGCGCGACCACAACGTCGACGAGCTGGTCGACCAAGCCGAGCACTATCTGAGCGCGCTCCCCGCTACCGTGTTGAGCACGGCGCTTGCCGCCGGCCTGCTCGGCGCCAATATCCTGAAGAAAATGGATCGCGATCATCCCGCGCAGAAGCGCGTCACGACGCCATAGAGGCAGCGCGTGGCGAAGAGCAAGTCGTCGACGTGGGTGCGCTCATCGTGGCCGTGGGCCAACCGTCCGACGTCGAGGTCGGTGCGCGCGGGCATGAAGCCGTAGACCTTGGTCTCGGGGAAGGCGCGGGCGTCGGTCCCGCCCGAGACCAGATAGGGCAGCAGCCGGCAGCCGGGGTCCTCCGCGTCCATCGTGGCGGCGATGGCGTCGAAGAACGGTGAGGTCGGGTCGGCCGCGATGCCTGGCTCCCCGGCCGTCAGTTGCACCTCCACCTCGTCGCCGACCGCCTCCTGTACCTGGCGCGCCCATGCGGCCGGGTCCTGGCCGGGCAGCACGCGGCCATCCACGTCCACCCAGACCTCGGAGGGGATCACGTTGATGCGGTGGCCGCCGCCGATAATGGTCGGCACGGCCGTGTTGTGCGTGGTTGCAAAGAGCATGGCCTTCCTGTCCGCATCCAGCGGCAGCGCGGCCAACCGGTCCCAGGAGGGGTCACGCAGCAGCGCCTCGATGCCGTCTTCCGATAGGCCATAGGCCGCGCCCATGGCTCGCAGTTGGCGCGCCACCGGGTCAGTGATGATGGTAGGAGGTTGGAACTCGTGCAGGCGCACGAGGGCCTTGCCCAACCGGTACATCGCCGTGTCGTCGCGCGGGACCGACGCGTGGCCCGGCTGCGCGTGGGCCACGATGCGCATGCGCGCCTTGCCTTTCTCGCCGGCCTGCACGGTGTAGAAGTGCTGCCCGTCGATGTCGACCAGATCGCCGCCGGACTCGTTGAGCCCGTACTCGGCGTCGACGAGGTCGCGGCGGTGGCGCCACAGCCAGTGCGCGCCCAGATGGCTGCCGGCCTCCTCGTCGGCCGTGGCCGCCATGATCACGTCGCGGGCCAGCGGAACCCCCTGACGTCGCAGCAGCAGCATCACCATCAGGTTGGCCGCCACCTGATTCTTCATATCGACGGCGCCGCGTCCCCACACGTAGCCGCCCTCGACGTCGCCGCCGAAGGGGTCGTGCGTCCAGTGCTCCGGCTCCACGCTGACCACGTCGGTGTGGCCCAGCAGGATGACCGGACGGCCCGCGCCGGTACTTTGCAGGCGCGCCACGAAGTTGTCGCGTCCGGGCTCGCCGGCAAGCTCGCAGGGGATGCCGGCCTCGGCGGCCACGCCGGCCAGGTAGCGCGCGGCCTCCGACTCGTTGCCAGGCGGATTCACGGTGTTGATGCGCAGCAGCGTCTGCAGGTGTCCCACCACCTCAGCGCGCACGTCGTTCCAATCGATGTCCATTGATTACCCCTCCTGCCTCGTGACGGGTACGACGGTGACGATGACCTGGCGGCGGCGGGGGCCATCGAACTCGCAGAAGTAGATGCCCTGCCAGGTGCCCAGGATGAGACGCCCCTCCGAGATGGGCAGGACGGCGTGGAAGCCCATCATGCTGGCCTTGACGTGCGCGGCGCTGTTGCCCTCGGCGTGCCGGTAGTTGGGGTCGCGCTTGGGGACGATGCGGTCCAGGGCGTAGATCATGTCGCGCTTGACGTCGGGGTCGGCGTTCTCGTTGACCGTCAGGCCCGCCGTGGTGTGCGGGCTGAACACGTAGCACAGCCCCTCCGTGACCCCTGATGCCGCCACGCTCTGCTTGACCCGCTCAGTGATGTCCTGAAGCTCGACGGGCGCTCCCGTTTGCAGGTCTACTGGATTCAATTGCATCGTCGTCCTATCCTCCCGCGCCCTGCTCGAAGACGCTTTATCCGTACAATAAGAAGAGGGTACTGCACCTACTATAGCGGCCTTTGCCCAAGCGTGCCGGCCCGACGTCCCTTCGGCCCAACGACCCGCGCATCCGGACAGGCCCGACAGGTCACGTACGCAAACAGATCCGTTGGGCTGCGCCGCGCGGCCGTCGATGCTAGAAGCGAGATCCTGGCGCTCATGGGAAGATTGTTTGGAACGGGGAGAGAAACGGCCGGGCGGCGCCCGGTTGGGCGCGCCCTGGTAGGGGCGCCGGCGGCGGTCCATCGGATCGACGCGGTGGCGGACGTGGTAGACGCGGGCCGCGGCGGCGCGATCCGTCCCTTCGACAGGCGCGATGAGCGCCATGACCGGCGCGGCGGATATGACCGCGGCGCCGCCTTTATCGACGGGCTGGATGCCCTTGCCGCCGGCTCGACGGAGGGCGGCGCGGTCGTCGCCCCGTCCTACGCGCGGTTGCTGAGCGATGAACATGTCCGGCGCGACGGGTTGCGGCCGACGCCGGAGGGGTATCGCCGCTTCATGGCCGCCTTCCGCGACGGTTGCCGCTATGCGCGTGAGACTTACGGGCCGGGTGCTCTACCAGCCTCGTTGCGCCAGGCCTCCACACTGACGCTGCGCGACGGGCAGGTCAAGAGCTCTTTCATCTTCTATACCGCGACCTGGGACAGCATCGTCGTGTCCTACCGCCGGGTGGCGGAGCGCTGCCTGCTCCATGAGCGGTCGGACATCATGATGGTGTCGCCGCACCTGCCCGAGCTCATGATCAGGCCCGGCGACCTGACGTTCCTCGACGCCGTCGAGGAGTGCTACCACCGCTACCAGATCGCGGTCCTCGGCCTGCTGCCCGACACCTACCCGGACGGGCCGTTCCACCTCGAGGAGGACATCCCGGCCGTCTGGCGGCGCGCCATTGCCGACCGCGCCCTGGCCGTGTTGCCAGTGGCCAGCGTTGTGTCGGAGAGCGTTATTTGATGAAGGTCATGGACACGGTACCGGTAGTGATAGGCGGCCTGACCTCTCGCGTCGGAGCCTACATCGAGCGGCACGCGCTGATCGCCCCCGGCGACACGGTGGTGGTGGCCGTCTCGGGCGGCGCCGATTCGCTGTGCCTGCTCTACCTGCTCCACGCCCTGGCCCCCGCACTTGGCTGTGGCCTGCACGTGGCCCACCTGGACCATGCCCTGCGGCCCGACTCGGCCGCCGATGCCACGTTCGTGGCGGCGCGGGCCGTCGCCCTGGACCTGCCTTGCACGACGCGGCGCCAGGACGTTGCGTCGCTGGCGCGGCAACGCCGGCTCTCGCCCGAGCATGCCGGCCGCCTGGCCCGCTACGCCTTTTTGCGCGAGGTGGCGGCCGCCGTGGCAGCGCCCGTCGACCCGCCGCGACTCACTCCCATTGCCACCGGCCACACGCGCGACGACCAGGCCGAGACGTTGCTGTTGAACCTGGCGCGCGGCAGTGGCCTGGCCGGCGCGGCGGGGATGCTGCCCGGTCGCGCCGGCGTCGTCCGTCCGCTGCTGGAGGTGACGCGGGCCGAGACCGAGGCCTACTGCGCGGCGCATGGGTTGGCGCCACGTGAGGACGAGAGTAATCGGTCCCCGCGCTACGCTCGCAATCGCCTGCGCCAGGAGGTGTTGCCGCTGCTGGAGGCGGTTCAGCCGTCGGCACGGGCCAATCTGGCTCATGCCGCGCGCCGCCTGGCCGGCGACCTCGCGTTGATCGAACGTCTCGCCGCCTCCGCCCTGGACAGGGCCATGACCGTCCAACCAGGCCCGCAGCTGGACAGATCTAGCGCGCCGGACGATTTCCCCTCCCCGCTCGCGGTTCAGTTGCGCGTCGAGGGCTGGGCCGCGGCCGAGCCTGAGCTACGCCCGCACATGCTGCGCCTGCTCCTGCGGCGCATCCTTGGGCACGCCGAGGGGTTCGGCGAGCGGGAGTACGCGGCAATGCTGCGGGCGCTGGCGCCCGCCGCGCCCTCCATGACGCTGACCCTGCCCAAAGGGCTGGTGCTGACGCGACGGGGCGCTGGGGCTGTGCTCGGCCCGCCGTCATCCCCGGTCGCCGCGCTCGGCGCGTACCGGCTACCGATCCCCGGGCTTGTCCGTACGCCGGCAGGGGTCGTGCGGGCCGAGTACGCGTCGCCGCCGGAGGACTGGCGCGGCCTGCCGCCCCACGAGGCGTACCTGGACCGCGCGGCGGCCGGGACGGAGTTGGTGGTGCGCGGCCGCCGGCCCGGCGACCGCGTGCGGCCGCTAGGACTGGGTGGGACGCGTAAGGTGCACGACGTGCTGATCGACCGTAAGGTACCGTGGGCACAGCGCGGCCACATCCCTATCGTCGACGGGCCGCGGGGCATCGCCTGGGTGGCCGGACTCTGCATCGGCGAGCCGTACCGCGTCCTGGCAGCGGGAAATCTGGCCGTCCGACTGGTTTGGGAACCCGCCGGGGGGTAGGAAGCCGCCTGCTATACTAAGGCGAGTTAGACCTATCGATATCCGGGGACACCCACCTCTTCTTGGCGCGGTTCCTCACTACGCGCATCTTAACCTCACCAGGGACGGAGGCCCAGCATGGACGCCAAATGGCTCCGCAACAGTTTCTTCTACATGATCGTCTTTGTTTTCCTGATTGTCATCGTGTTCGCGGTGCTCAACCACAACAGCGCAACCAACGCGGACGGTATCACGACCCTTATGAGCAGCATCAAGAGCGACGCTCCGGCCAACGCGGCGCGCGGCGCCAGCGCCACGGAGACGCTGGTTCAGGACGGGCTCAATCTGACGTTGACTGGGCGGCCCAATCCGTTGGGCGACCTACATGCCGCGATGGGACCGAACGACTCGGTCACACAATACTTCCAGACCTACCACATCGACCCGGAGGCCGACCACCTGAACTTCCGGCCCAATGCGCCAAGTTCGCTAGGCGCCTGGATCGGTATCCTGGGCGGCTTCATCCCCGTCCTTATCTTTGGTGGCCTCTTGCTGTTCATGATGCGCCAGGCGCAGGGCAGCAACAACCAGGCGCTCTCGTTTGGTAAGAGCCGCGCCCGCATGTTCACGGGCAACCGCTCCAGCGTGACCTTCCAGGATGTCGCCGGCGTGGAGGAGGCCAAGCAGGAACTGGCCGAGATCGTCGAATTCCTCAAGTATCCCGAGAAGTTCGCCGCCCTTGGCGCCCGCATCCCTCGCGGCGTGCTGCTGATCGGCTCGCCCGGTACCGGTAAGACGCTGCTGGCGCGCGCCGTTGCCGGCGAGGCCGGCGTGCCGTTCTTCAGCATCTCCGGCTCCGAGTTCGTGGAGATGTTCGTGGGCGTCGGCGCCAGCCGCGTGCGCGATCTCTTCGATCAGGCCAAGCGCAACGCGCCCTGCATCGTCTTTGTCGACGAGATCGACGCGGTGGGTCGCCAGCGCGGCGCCGGCCTGGGGGGCTCGCATGACGAGCGCGAGCAGACCCTCAACCAGATCCTGGTGGAGATGGACGGCTTCGACACAAACACAAATGTCATTGTCGTCGCCGCGACCAACCGGCCCGACGTGCTCGACCCGGCGCTGCTGCGGCCTGGCCGCTTCGACCGCCAGGTGATCCTGGATCGCCCGGACATCCGCGGCCGCCGCGCTGTGCTGGAGGTCCACGCCCGCGGCAAGCCGCTGGAGAAGAACGTCTCGCTGGACACGCTGGCCAAGCAGACGCCCGGCTTTTCCGGCGCCGACCTGATGAACCTGCTCAACGAGTCCGCCATCCTGGCGGCGCGGCGCAACAAGCGCACCATCGGCATGTCCGAGCTCGAAGAAGCTATCGACCGTGTGGTGGCCGGCCCCGAGCGCAAGAGCCGCATCATCACGGTCAAGGAGAAGGAAGTGACGGCCTACCACGAGGTCGGCCACGCCCTTGTCGCGCGCATGCTGCCCAACCTCGACCCGGTGCACAAGATCACTATTATCTCGCGTGGCATGATGGGCGGCTACACGCAACTGCTGCCGACCGAGGATCGCTACCTCTACACGCGATCGCACTTCGAGGATACGCTGGCCTTCTGCCTGGGCGGCCATGCCGCCGAGCAAATCGTCTTCGGTGAGATGACCACGGGCGCGGAGAATGACATCGAGCGCGCCACCAAGCTGGCCCGCAAGATGGTGATGGAGTACGGCATGAGCGAGCGTCTCGGCCCGCTGCAGTTCGGCCACAAGGAGGAAATGGTCTTCCTGGGCCGCGACTTCGGCGAGCAGCGCAACTATTCCGAGGCCGTGGCCGTGGAGATCGACCAGGAGGTGCGCCGCCTGATCACGCAGGCCTACGCCCGCGCCAAGGACATCCTGGAGCGCAACCGCGAGAAGCTCGACCTGGTGTCGCAGCGCCTGATCAAGGAAGAAACCCTGGACAACCTGACCTTCGACGCCATTCTGGGCATCGCGCCGCTGGAGCCAACCGCCGGCATCGCCTCGCTTCGCCTTACCGATCCGAACAATCCCGAGGCGTGACGTAGCAATTAGCCGTTAGTAATTAGCATTTAGCCGTTAGCTATTTGTGCGACGTATACGTAGGCCCCCTGGCATGGATGCCAGGGGGCCTATGCTTTTCTACATGACCCGCAAGAGATGCGACGCCGTACTGGGAGCGCGGGCGGCCCGCCCGCTTGGGTCGGCCTTCACGATGGTTAGGGGACCAACTCGAGTGACCACGACCGACATATGCAAGTGGCCGTCTATGCAGCCGTGATCGACGCCGTTCCTATCCCGCAAGCAAGGAGTGACTGATGCCGCGTCAGCCCTATGACTTCCGCCGCTACCTCAACGTACGCACGGCCATGGCCCCGAGCTTCAGCCCCGATGGGAAACGGCTGACCTATCTGGCCGATGTGACGGGCGTGCCGCAGGTGTGGAGCGTGCCCGTCGAGGGCGGCTGGCCCGACCAACTGACCTTCTATGACGAACGCGTCGGCCAGGCCTCTGTCGCGCCCGACCGCGACGAGATCGTGTTTACCATGGACCATGGCGGCGACGAGCGCTTCGCCCTCTATCTGCTGCGGCGCCACGGCGCCGACATCGTCCCGCTGACCGAACGGCCCGCGGACATCCACCAACTCGGCGGCTGGTCGCACGACGGCCGCTCGCTCGCCTACGCCGCCAATACGCGCCACCCGAGCTACTTCGACGTCTACGTGCTCTCCCTCGACGCGCTCGACGCCGGCGGCGATATCGGAGAGCCGCGCCGCGTCCTGGAGCAGGACGGTACAAACTACGCGCTCGGTTGGACGCCGGGAGGCCGTGTCATCGCCAGCCGCACCTACTCCCTGCAGCACAACGCGCTCTACCTGGTCGATCCGGCTGGGACAGGTGAGACGGAGGGTACGGGCAGCGCGCCGCGTCTGCTGACCCCCGACCCGGACGAGGCCTACTATGGCTCGCCCGTCGCCACGCCTGACGAGCGCGGGTTATACCTCGTCACCGACCTGCGCCGCGATGTCCTGGCCCTGGCCTACCTCGACCTTGCCACGCTGGAGTTGCGCGTGATCGACGCGCCGGACTGGGACGTGGAGGAGGCCGCCCTGACCCGCGACGGGCGCCTCCTGGCCTACGCGGTCAATGTCGATGGCTACTCCGAACTGCGCCTGCGCGATACGGTGGCCGGGACGATGCTGCCCGTCCCGGCGCTGCCAGCGGGCGCCTACACGCAACTGGCGTGGTCGCCCGACGGCCGACGCCTGGCCTTCACCCTGAACGGGGCCCGCGATAACCCCGACATCTGGGTCCTCGACATTGCCGAGGGCCGGGCCTGGCAGGTCACGTACAGCGCGCGCGGCGGCATCCCGCGCGGGGATCTGGCCGAGCCGGAGATCGTGCGCTACCCTACCTTCGACGGGCGCGCCATACCGGCCCTCTTCTTCCCGCCACGCGCGCGGGACGGCGACGAGGATTTACAGGAACAGGGGCAACAGGAACAGGAACAGGGGTTCGCGGCGGTGGTCGAGGTGCATGGCGGACCGGAGTCGCAGCGCCGTCCGGTCTGGAGCGCCGCCATCCAGTATCTGGCCGGCCGCGGCTACGCCGTGCTCTCGCCCAACGTGCGCGGCAGCACGGGCTACGGCAAGGCCTACAGTCACCTCGACGATGTGCGCCTGCGCATGGACGCGGTGCGCGACCTCGCCCATGCCGTGGAATGGTTGCGCGGGCGAGGGGCCAACCCACGCCGCATCGCCGTGATGGGCGCCTCGTACGGCGGCTTCATGGTGCTGTCGGCCATCACCGCCTACCCGGACCTGTGGGCCGCGGCGGTGGACATCGTGGGCATCGCCAACCTCGTCTCCTTCCTGGAGCACACCGGTCCGTGGCGCCGCGCCCTGCGCGAGCAGGAGTACGGCTCACTGGCCCACGACCGCGCTTTCCTGGAGGGCATCTCGCCGCTCCACCGTGCCGGAGACATCCGGGCGCCGCTGCTAGTGATCCACGGGGCCAACGACCCGCGCGTCCCCGTCGGCGAGGCCGAGGCGATCGTGCGCGCGCTGGCCGAGCGCGAGCGGCCGGTCGAATACCTGCGCTTCGAGGATGAGGGGCACGGCCTGGTCAAGTTGCCCAACCGCATCAAGGGCTACACCGAGATCGGCGCTTTTCTGGACCGCTGGCTGCGCTCTTCGTCTTCGCATACCTGAAACGTACTCGCTCAGTTGGTCTGAGACTCTATGCGGCGGTCGGTAGGGGCAGGGGGCGTGCTGCCTGCGGCGCCGCAGGCAGCAGGGAGGGCGCTGGCGCGCCTCTGGCGCGGGCGGCGCAGGCAGCGGTCAGATAAGCGAGCACGTCACGCTGCTGTGATCCCCTCCGGCGGGTGCTCATTCATGCCACACCCTCGCTGCAAGATCCTGACTATACCCCCCTGAGCGATTACGTTTTAGGCTACGTGCATCCGGTCAGTAGGCGCATGATGCGTCAAGCTGGCGCGGAGCGGGAGGTAGCCGGGACCACGTTATGCACACCGCAGCCTGGGGTCAAGAACTGTGAGACAGCGGAGGGGTGGGTGCAGGCGACTGCTCCGGGACCTCGGCGAGCGAGGGGTTGAGGCCGATGGTGACGACACGGTATGTCGAGGTAGGATAGGTAGACGCTCTAAATGGCGTCACCGGACACCCGCGCGGAGATGTGACCCGTGGTTAGGTGGTTAGACGGCGGCGCCGCGGAAGCGCACGATGGCGGCGGCAACGGTCAGCAGGATGGGGACGCCATAAATGATCTAATGATCTGCAGCGCGCCGGGGTCGAGGTTCAGGATGGGCAGCAGGTCGGCCAGCACCGTGAGGATGAGCGCGCCAGCGATCGTCCCGCTGTAGTGGCCGCTGCCGCCAATGAGCGGCGTGCCCCCAGGATACGTTCACATCCGAGATATCTTCAGGACAGGGTGATTTTCTTGCCCATTGATCCTTATCACCACGTACATCTCTCTAATGGATTGCATGACGAGGGAAAGGTATGCATACTCGTTCCATTCCAACTTCGGGTTCTTGCTGAGCATCTGCACCGTAATGTGCCCATCTTCTCGCGGCAGTACGGCCACAACGAACAGCATAGTGCCGAGTTCCGCGGGCGGAGCCGGCAACCGCAGCCGCGAGGGACCCTTGGCACGATCACCGGTCACCTCCCACTCGATGCGCCACCATCCACCGCCGATCTCCTGGGGCGCGGGATCGTCGACGACGCGAATTGTCACACCCCTATAATCGGGGATGTCTCTTCTACCCATTACGCACCTCCCCTTTGGACATCCACCCAGAACCAAGTGGCGTTTTGATTGACCGCGTCG
>JAABUQ010000797.1_pt1 | contig 72532 bp, 64 predicted proteins | sample 5560001 | NCBI WGS metagenome assembly JAABUQ01 (sample SAMN10711888, study PRJNA513371) | rock metagenome | isolation source: Antarctica rocks | place: Antarctica: Victoria Land, Finger Mt nord | collected 2015-12-18 | reverse complement strand
TCGATCCTGGCAGCATATCTCGTTGGTTTGAGAGCTAATACGTCTCTTGAAGTTCATTTATAGCATCTTATGACTGTACTACAGTCTCCTTAGAGGGGATTTTGGTGGGTAAAAATGTTGGGACCCAAATACCGCTCAGCAATGCCTACGATCCGGGCTGGTTGACGAAATCCATATTGGCATCGTGCCCGTACTCCTTGGTGAAGGTCTTCGATTTTTTGAGTCTCTAGAGAGTGAGCAGATTGAACTAGAGAGAATAAAGGTCTTCGAGTCCCCAGCGAGAACAGATCTCTGGTTCCGCGTTGTCCAGAACAATCGCATCTCAATAATCTCATCAAGAACGCACAAAAGATAGGAGTCGTCCCATCCGGCTTTGAGACGCCTGGTATGGATGCACACACGAGACGAGCGCTCCTTTCGCAAGAGGTTGAGACTGATGTGACGGAACACCGCGAGATTTTCGTCAGCATGTCCTTGCCCAACCCGTGATTCATCTTCGCGAAACGCGAGCACCCTGCACCCAATGCACACTGTTTTCAATGCTCCAATGGCTTCGGACAGCGGTGGCGAACGTTTGCACCGAAGAGAAACTGAGCAGGAAATAGTGGGTTTCCCTTCTCACCTCTTCTTTGATGTGTCGTTCGGCTCGCACCATACCAATTCCTCGGAAGCCTTTCCACCTCTGCTCCCAGTCCAGATACGCTCAGATCGCTGGATCGCTGATGGTCCACTAGTCCCGCTTTTCTAGCCGACCGTGACCTTTCTCGACGGTGCAAACAAACGCTGATTGCACCCCTGCAAAGCCGTCTTTCTTTGCCAAAGCAAACGTCGCTTTCACCTCATCATACAGGTTCCCCTGGTTGTCTTTGAGCGCTAGCGCAGAGTCGCCCTCTTGCTTGATACTCTGAGCCGCACTCTTGGTTTGCGTTCCCATCGCATCGATGGTGACAATGCAACCGACCAGCGCTCATTGCCGTAAGAGAACAGGAATCGCTGTGATCTCATTCGACTTCTCGCGCGGCTGGCCAGTTGCGCTCACGCCAAACGATTTTCCGCCGCCCACGCGCTCACCATATGCAGCGCTTTCTTGCCCGCCTCACCATCATGCGAACGACCCAGCGTCACGGCCGTCTATTGCGATCATCCCCTTGATGGTTTGGCTGATCCCCTGCACCCATTGCACACAACTCGCTTCAAATTCTTTGGGATTGATGAGTGCAAACACCCGTCCAAACGTCTCAAAGGAACTGAACACAGCAAATATTCTTATAGTCACTGAATACAAAAGTATAAATTGTGTCACCCAACCTCAGAGGTAGATAGCACCATATCGAGCGTCTCACTGTATTAGTACAATCCATCAGTTATGCCCGCCAATGATGCATTTACTTCTTCTCGCTTTCTCCTGTACCATTCAGACTGTTGAAACTGATACCAGTGCTGCTCGTAAGCTTCCCAGAGCCAGGGAAATGTATCTCGAATAAACAGTGTATCCATATACTTTCTGCATCAATATATTACATAGTCGAATCGCTGATAGGGAGAGGTGGCGACGGTTTGGTACAATTCATCGAAAAAGGCAAAGAAGTGAACAGGCCAGCAGGTAAAGAGGAGAGGAACTCGTAGCCGATTGCTATGAGGAGATGGACATACTTCTCAGAGGTCATGTGAAAAAGAGGAGACGGTTCAAGGTCCTTGAAGAGACTCACTGATACTGGTACACCAATTGCCTGTGAAAAGAGAGACGCTCCAACGTACAAGAGGCTCTGTTCAGAAAGAGAGTCGTCCGTTCCCATTCGATAATCTCCCTCCTGGCAGAAGGGACAGAAAGAGGGATGAGGGCGTACCACGGAATGGGATATTAGTGAGTGACCCTGCAACGTTCTTTGTGCCGCCACGAAGTGCATATACGGCTCAAGTCCCCAAACTCTTTAGTATGACGATGAAAGAAAATATTTTATTTGGCCTTGCAAAGGATCAACATGCACTCGAAAGAGCTCTGCATATAGCTGTTCTTGAGCGTGACATTGCGGTCTTCGTGCACGGTGTGGAGCAACGTATTGGAGTACGAGGAGTGCGGCTTTCTGGTGGACAGGTCCAGCGTGTTGCAGTCGTCGCTCGGATGTTTCTACGCGACGCAGCATTGCTTGTCTTTGATGACATATCGAGCGCACTCGATGCTGAGACAGAACAGCAGCTATGGGAACGCCTCTTTGCCCGGCAAAGCGAAGTAGCATGCCTCGTTGTTTCACATCAACGGACAGTACTCGAACGAGCGAACCATATCATTGTCTTGAAAAGATGGAATCAGAAGGAACGGCTGCGGAATTGCTACAATCCTCGAAGGAATTTCGACGGCTATGGTCACGCAACAATGATGAGGAAATAGAAAAAGATGATGGATAAAAAATGATTGGAGCCAAATCCCCCTCATTTCTCACACATCCTTGTCAGCGCTGACAAGGATGTGTGAGAAATGAGGGGGATTTGGCTCCAATTCTGTAAAGAAATTCTTATAGTCATATTTGAGGAAAGATGAAATGTGTTTCCATCTCTCGTGTGGGGAGCAGGTGACCACTGCGCTTCCGGGGAGCGTCACTCACTCGCTGACCTTAAAATCCTCCGTTAAGGGACGGTGTTGCTGCGCATAGTACAGCGGCATGATCGCGCTTTTCCATCCACCATACTGCTGGATCATGTCGAGACTGTTGTCCTTGTGGCGGAACGCATCCTGCACCCAATAGTTCCGCAAGACGTGGGGAGACAGGTTCTTAATCCCGACTTTCGCGCCTAACTCTCGCACCCGGTCGTAGATTCCGAAACGGGTGATGCGCTGACCCTCGTATCCATAGAAGAGGGGGGGATCCAGGTGTTCATCCTCATCAATCGGAACGAGGCTCGATCTATACTCCCTCAGGAGCGGAAGATAGCGGGCCGCCGCCGCAGAGGTCCCAGGCATCAGCCGCAACGTTCCCTGACTATAGTTCTTGGTTCGCTTCACTACGATCGTCTCTTCGTCCAGATCGAAACTTGAAGCATTGAGGTGAACGATTTCACTCACGCGGAGTCCGTGTTCGATCAGCAGGCACATGAGGAGTTCGTCCCGTTCCCGTAAGAGTTGATCGTGCACGCGTACACTGTCATGTCGCGTGGTCGTCTTTTTCAGACGAGAGGCTTGTGGGCGTTTGACAACGGTTCTGGCATTCTTGCGCTCCACAAGGTGTGGCGTAATGTCCATATCCCGGCGGTGTTCATCAATGTTGACCCCAGCACCGTGTGAATCGGTCTCGACCAGCTGGATGCGCTGGTAGTCCTCCATGCTGAGCACACCGCTCTTATAGGCGAGTTGGCTATAGGTGCGCACTGTGGAAAGACGGCGCTTCACCGAGCGGACAGTGAAGCCGTGGCGTTTGCCGTCCTCCTGTTTCGGCTGCTCATAGTACAGCCACGCGCGGAAGCCCTCCAAGAGGGCATAGTTCATCCCACTCCACGCGCGCGGATCCCGGTAGAGCGCCTCGGCGGACCGCTGCAGGCCGCCTGAGGCGAGGAACCGCGAGAAGAGCTTAAGATCGTTTTGCTGTGCCTGTCGGGTCGCCTCGGACTTCTTCAACTGATAGTCGGCGAAAACGCGGGGACGGTACGCGTGGTCGGCAGCAACTCCTGCGTGGTGCAGCGAGTCGCCGTAGACGTTCTCGAGTCCCGTTTCCGTGGAAATGACGAGCGATTGTTTCTTCTGGTGCTGCTGTCTTGGCATGACCTCGGCTCCATCCTCTCTCGTACAGAATATCTTTTTTGCCTAGCAACTACACAGAACTATAAATTCTGTGGGGTTGCTAAAACAGCATAACACGTCCTCTGCAAGCTGTCAAGTACTCTTGCCCTCCCATTTGACGCGACGACGGGAGGAGGATTTGAGAACTATACACTACCGGAGTACATGCGCGACGCTTTCCAACACATTCAATCTTTGGAACGTTGGACGGCTTCCTCATACAGTGTGCTGCAGCTGTATTTCTGCTGTACAACCGCACGAACATGATGAAAACCGATACCATACACAAACTACCTGTAGTGGTTCGCCCCGTAAACATCACCTCCCCCAAATCTCCCCTCTATAGTTTCACTCATGACAGAGTTGGTGCAAGAACGTGTGTCTCTCCAGATGAATAAGGTCAAAGCGCGTTAAATGTACTATAGGAAATATTAATGGTTTTTCGTGTATGCATTTCGCAGAACATACACTGAGTAAATCTCCTCTTTTCCGCCGCGTGCCCTTCGCTTCCTGGCCTGAGCAACTGTTGTCGTTAGTTGACCTCCTCATGCATTTCCAACCATGCTAGGCAGGCACTACGAGCCTGTCGCCACACCTGAGATGACGACGGCGCAACTCGTTGGCATAGGTCTATCCAAACTTGAGGCACCATTGCCGCACGGTTTCATAGGTCACGACGATTCCACGTTGGGCAATGAGTTCTTCGACATCGCACAAACTGAGAGAAAAGCGGAAATACAGCCACACGGCGTGACGAATAATCTCAGGTGGAAAACGGAACCCTTTGTAATCAGGAGCAGTAATGTTTGTCTTCATGAGGCTATTCTAGCACACCGTTCAGCTAGGTTCCCAAGTTGACAATACCTCTTGACCATCAAAGGGAAATGCCCGAAAATAAACACAAAACGTGTCTCTTTTTGGAGACCATTCCACAACGGGGGCAAATCGAACGCTTGTTGAGAAAAGTATCTTCCTTCGTTTGTTTCTGCACAGTAATGCTCCATCTACCAAGTAAGCAGTTTGTCCCCGTTGTGGAATGATCTCCCCATAGATCACAAAGTCACGCCACTCACCGTGAGATACAGGCAGAAGATGACGTATATAAGCTATGAGATAGACATTCTCAGATATGTAAGATGAGGATGGCGTCGTGCGTATTTCGACGTTAGGCTATGCTTTGCTGGCACTTCTCGCCCATGAGCCACTCTGCGGGTATGATCTGGCAGAACGCATGAGGAAGCCGATTGGCTTTTTCTGGCAGGCGCAGCTTAGTCAGAGTTATCCAGAATTGGCGCGCCTGGGGGAACAGGGATGTGTTCTTCATCAGGTCATCGTGCAGGAAAGTCGCCCACAGAAGAAAGTGTACGCCATTACTACGGTGCGACACTCTGCACTGCAGGTGTGGGTGACACTACCACCACCGCCCGTGCTGGAACGCGATGAATTGTTGCTCAAGACGTATGCGATCTGGCTGGCTGATCCCCCAGGTCGCTCTGGAACTCTCTCAGGCACCTGAGCGGTTTCAGGCTGACCATGGAGCACTTTTTGAGCAATTTCGGGCTCGCATTGAGCAAAAGAGTGGGGGAGGACCTCGCCCAGATGAGCCTCTTTTTGGAGATTACGCCACGCTACGACTGGAAGGTGCAGATGAACGAGAGGAGATGATGTGGTGTCGTTGGGTACTACAGCAGCTTGAGCAAGCTCTCGCTAGCAGACGCCACGACCGCCAGTCACGCGAGGAGGAGCCCTTTCATATCCTTCCTGAGAAGGGTATTCCTCTCTAGGGATGCTCATAAGGACGAACGGTTGCCCTATCATTGAAGGAGGAGAACAGATGCAATGGTCTCAGCTACGACCAACAGGGAGAGCATTCCTGCTGGTATGCGCACTTTTCATGTTTGTCGCTTGTGGTTCGGAAATGCCTTCGTCCCCTGCATCAGTATCCACGCCCCATCCGACGCCGACCCCGACGACTCCCGTTGTCCCTTCGCGTCTGGTGCATTTCTCGACCTCGGACCATGTCCAGTTGGCAGGGGTACTCTTTGGACATGGCAAAACGGCTGTAGTCTGCTCACACGAATTACACACAACGAAGGCTATTTGGAGCCAGAGCCGCATTGTGCCACTCCTCGCCTTGCATGGGTACATGGTGCTCGCCTACGACTTTCGTGGTAACGGCGATTCGGCAGGTCAAGCGGATGCGGGGACACTCGATGTCGATTTGCACGCTGCCAGCGCATTCGTGCGTCAGCAAGGGGCGACGAAGCTTGTCTTACTTGGCTCAAGCATGGGAGGAACGGCGACGCTCAAAGCCGCAGCAAGGGAACAAGTAGCGGCAGTAGCGACACTCTCAGCACCCCAGGACTTCGGCCCCGGCGTCAGCGATGCCGAAGTGAAAGCGATCAGGGCTGCCAAGCTCTTTGTGAACAGCCAGAACGATGATTACGCCAGCAATACCACACATATGTACGGGATAGCCGACCCACCAAAGGAGATCAAGCTGTACTCCGGCTCTCTTCACGGCACCGACATTTTTGCGAGTGAAGATGGTAGCGACCTGATACAGCGCATCCTGAACTTTGTCGTACAGTATGCGCCCGCAAGCTAGTACACCTCAAGGAAAGAGTCTTGCAGCCGTAGACTGGATACGTGCGGCACAGTTTTGCCTTTTGAGGGTTCTAATAGACCCAGTTCTCGGCCCAGTTGGGTTATCGGCAGAGTTTTTGACGAGAGAGAGTGGTCAGCTGGGCCGAGAACTCCTGACAGAGACCAAGAAACTGAACCGATAAGACTTCTTATCGACCCAGTTGTCTATGAGAATCGGTGACCGATTTCGGAAATGTCCAAAACTGTGCCGCACGTATCTCCTTTGCGACTATCGGGTCACTATCTTAACGCAGGGCCTTATTGGCAGGGAGCTTAACCCCAAGGCACCAGGAGCACTTGGCGCATCTTGCCCTCTGGATGCCTTACGCGCGTGCGGCTCAGATGCTTGCCCACGTATTGGGAGTCCAGGTGAGCGAACCGACCGTGCGACGAGGGACCGTGTGAGCAGAAGCCTGGTATGAAGCTCGACAAACGTGTCGTCCGAAGCTCTCTGCAAAAAGATGACGGACACTCATGAGGTGTCCTGATGTTGACATAGGCGAGTAGTCCATGCTAGACTGTTGTGGAGATTCGACAAAGAAATTGATACTGCTTACAAAAGGAACACCAATGAAAGTCTATACCCGTCTGATCTAGACACTTTCTTTTCCAACACGTCGTTTCATTCATCAAGGCCTATCTCTCAACAGGAGACGAAATCTTTGCATACTGCTCTCTTGTTGTGCCTTCCCTCGTGCTCCGCCTCTCTTGCTTTGCTCACTCACACGGCACTAAAAAATCATTGGAACACCCTAGATGTCGCCATCTCCGAGAGAATTCAGACCTTTTGCTCGGATGTCGAGCTGGAATGGTGAGTAAAACAGGAGGAAAGAGACATGACACCGAAACTGACATCGATCCCAGAGACGTTTTTGGCGGAACTAGAACACTTACAGGAGAGCGAGAAACTTCCTCTCTCCCCTGACTTTCAGAACTTCCTCGTGCGAGCAACTGCCAGACGAACAGCACTTGCTGCCTTCCGCAAGGCGTCCTTTGAAGCTGCCTATTGGCAAACCGTTCGACCATCGATGATCCGAACCGTGGCCTCGGGAGCATCGTACTGGACGAGCGTTGATCTCGTCGAGGCGGATATGTCAGGGGAGGCCATCAGAAGTGTCCTTGAGAGCTTTGGGATCAAAGTCAACCGCTTTCCCGTTGGACGAGCACAGCATGTAGTGAACGTGTTAAGTGGGGAAGAAAGTACGGCCCCCTACATCATCTTGGCGATGCATGGAGATCACGACCAATTGCTTCTGCCCTCTCTGGTTGAGGAGATAGCAGCGACGGAGCACTTCCATGACGCACTCACTCCAGAGGACCTGCATACCTTCGTGGACGTACCAGGGCGGGTCGTCATGAGCCTGGGATGCGAAACGGGAACAGAGAACCTGGCTCGTGCATTTCTCGACCATGGCTGCACTGCCTATATCGGTCCTGAAGGAGCCCCCTTCGGCTATGCAAGCCTCTTTGTCCCGATGTTTCTCTTCTATGAGTTAACGGAGAGACGGTCGTTACATGAGGCGGTAGATCGGCTTCGCCAACACGATCAGGAACTGGCAATGTGGCGGCTCTTCCAGTAAGAAGAGACGGTTCTTGGGTATAACGTACAGTAGGGCTGCCTACTGTACGTATCACGCTGAGGGAAACGCTCCAGCACAGGGGGGAGCTTGTCACTCCAACGTTGGAGCGTTTTTGTCTGCCTTTCCATACGTACCAAGCATGAAGTGGTTGGTACATAGCGTGAATGTTCGACGGTTTTTGAGCCGAAATGTGGGAAATCGGCGTGACCACTACAGTCGCACTTGTTGGGACCCGGAGGAGATCATTGACAGGAAAGAGCGCGACAATCTAGCGCGCGTCGATGTCAGAGCTGCAAGATGTTCGTAAAGGAACGCGATTGCCATTATATGGGAGGGACATTTCATTTCTCCAAAGAGTCGCTCGACGATAGTGTTGGTGCCAGTCGTTTTCCAATGCTCCTTGCTTTTCATCGCCACTGTACGAAATCTAAGGTTAGAAGCTTATGGTTTGACCTTTCTCTGAGCTATTTGTCTTTTCCCATGTATTCAGGAATATTGTAGTTAATGGCTATAAGAATTTCATATAGAAAATTTATAAGGGTGCTGTGAGTCCAGAAGAAGACGCATGAGGAGCCGTTCTCGGAGTATCATCCACTGCACGTACTGGATTCCTTGTTTCCGAAATCTCACTATACATACATTTGTCCCTTGTGCCTTGAAGAAGCAGAAGGAGGATATTACCGTCTCTATTGGAGAATGCCGTATTTGCTGAGTTGTCTGAAGCATCATGTTGTATTACAAAGGCACTGCCCTCAGTGTCGACGGCCCATTCGTGCGCTACGAAGGGACCTCTTTCACTGCACATCGTGTCTGACAGGCGACTATCGACATCTTCAAGGCTCCTTTCTCTCGACGAACGACCTTCTCTTTATGGAAGAACACCTCATAGCGAACGCGCTTGGCATTCCATTCACAACCTCTGTTCAACTGCCTGAGGAACTGACGACATCGCCATTGCTACAGCTTGAGCCGCGCGACTATCTATCTTTGTTCATTCAAACGAGGTCCTTCTCACGCAATTTGAGTCAGAGGGAGGTTATGTGCTATTTCGGCACGATGTTCCGTTTGTTTCCCTACCAGGAGATCATATCATAACATGAAGAAACCCATTCCTTGACATGCAACGACATGCAACACGAACACAATAGTATAATCACGTTCATATTTGGTGAAACTGCGTAACGGAAAACCTGTGCTAAGGTCCAACGCAAACTCTTAATATTTGTTCAACAAAAAAGAAGGGAAGAACATAATCCATTGATAAGATAAACCAAATCAAATTTACGTTGTTCCAAATTGAGCGAGATGAAGCCAGAGATATACCAAAGGAGAACATCTAAAGGTTACTCTATAACTACTATGATACACTCCCTCTCCTGGCAGAATGGCTCAATAATACCTCACATTCCATACTTTCTTAAGAACACGTTGAAATGATGCACTCTGCAAAAGGCTAGCTCTATCATCCCAGGAAGACTATAAGAAGTACATCGTCATTATGTGCATCTGTAATCCTAGCTATTTTTCCAGGTATTGAACTAGCTGAATGGCTGGTGTGCCTATGAACTGTAGCGCGTATAGTTATAGCACAAGGGCAGATAGCCCAGCATAAAAGACACAAAGGACAAAAGGAAGCTATGGAACATTCAACTACCTCCACAAACACACTTCGCTCACTATCGAATCAGATGGCGGATGCCGTTGAACATATAGGTTCTGCACTTGTACTGGTAAATGGTCGTCAGCACCAGCCAGCCAGCGGGATCATCTATGCGAACGATCTCGTGCTTACCGCAGACCATGTATTGGAGCGCGAAGAGGATATCACAATTCAGACGCACGACCAGCGTACACTTCCCGCGCAATTTGTAGGCCGTGACCTTGCTAGCGACTTAGCTGTGCTGCGTGTAAAAGACCTCAATAGTCAACCCGCATCATTGGCAAGCGAAGAAGCACGCGTCGGACAACTTATTCTAACCGTTGGGCGCTCCAACAGTGAAGGTCCAATGGCAAGCATTGGTATTGTCAGTGCTGTTGGAGGTCCGCTGCGTACAGGCCGTGGCGCAACACTCGAACGCTATATTCGCACCGATGCAACTCCCTACCCTGGTTTCTCCGGTGGTCCACTCATTGATTTGGACGGCTCGGTTGTCGGTGTACTCACAACAGGACTCGTAAACGGCGTTGCTCTAGCTATTCCCGCAAACACTGCTAAGGGCATCGCTGATACGCTTGCAACACAAGGCTATATTAAACGCGGCTATCTTGGCATTAGTAGCCAACTCGTGCATGTACCAGCGGGTCAGCGTGCGGGTCGTGAGCAGGAGCATGGGCTGTTGATCGTAAAGGTCGAAGAGAATAGTCCAGCACAGCGTGGTGGTGTGATGATCGGCGACATTCTTGTCTCACTAGACGGTCATACCGTAAAGGATTCGGAAGACCTTCAAATCGTTCTAGCGGGCGATCGTGTGGGAAAAACCATCCCTGTAGAAGTCATTCGTGGTAATGCAGTCCAAACACTCCGAGTTACCGTTGGACAGCGAAACTAGTAGCATCTTTACACATATTGGTAGGAATATCATGACACAAACAGAGACACATACACAGCAATCTTCGTTTCCATTACCTGATGCCTTCTCTGCAGAACTAACCAACATGTTTACCACAGTACAGCCTAGCATCGTACAGGTACACACCGAGGGACGTGGGGCTGGCACTGGCATCATCTGGAATACAGATGGACATATCATCACAAATAATCATGTTGTTGCGAAAGATAGTGCAAGAGTTCAGGTATTTCTAGCCGATGGAAGAACTTTCAATGCAACGGTTCTGCATCGTAATCCTCGGCTCGACCTTGCACTACTTAAAGCGACAGGTGACAATCTAAAACCTCTTGGTGTAGGAAATTCATCGAAGCTTCGTGTTGGAGAGTGGGTCTTTGCGATAGGACATCCATGGGGACAACGCTGGGTCGTCACCGCCGGAATTGTTAGCGCACAAAGGACTGCGAGAATCGCAGACGATGTAACAACACAGTACATTCAGTCGGATGTACTTCTTGCACCTGGAAACTCTGGTGGTCCATTGCTTGACGCAGACGGAAACGTGGTGGGCGTCAATGCGATGATCTTCGGCGGAGACCTCTCAGTCGCTATTCCCAGCAGTGTTGTCACAAACTGGCTTGCAGGACTGACGAAGCGTACAGTTAAGCTCGGTATCGCCATACAAACGATAGAACTATCCGATGCCATCCGTCAGGCGATGAATACACAGCGTACATCAGGTTTGTTGGTCGTGGGCATTGAGGAAACACGACAGACAAGCGATGTATTGGTTGGTGACATTATCCTTACTGTTGCAGGCAAGCCTGTGAACGACCCTGCTGCACTGCGCTCCGTTCTAGCGCAACAAGGAGAGGCTAAAACAGTAGCGCTCACTCTCTTTCGTGCAGGTGCCGTTGTTTCACTTGAGGCAACAACAGTAGTGGTGGAGAGCATCTAATGGTTCGAGTGTTCGTCATTGCGACAACGCCCATGCAGTTCGCTGGATTACGAGCGATGCTCACCTCCTCTGAAATAGAGATTGGAGGTGAGCATCGCTCATTCCAGACATTGCGCTGGAAGAGCCAGAAGCACTTTAGATATTCCACCATTGCTTATGCCACTTTCGTGCAGTTACTAGTGCGTCGAGTGTTTCTTGTGAAAGAATAGTTTGGCATCGCTCACGTTCTGAAGATGTCGCATAGAAGTCTACGACGCCGAGATCCGCGCCCAGGAGTGGCTCGATGACCCCAATTGTGCAGTATGGGACATAGGCGGGGCTATATCCACCAGCTTGAAGTAGCACGAGTCGCCCATCGCATACTTCTTCGGCAAGATTTAGCATCAGTTGTGACATCTGGCGAAAACCATTCATTGTCACCATCATTTGCGCGAGTGGATCAAGCCAATTCGCATCTTGTCCCGCTGTAATGATAATCAGTTGCGGACGAAACTGTAGACCAATCGGCAAGACAAGTTGCTCAAATGCAGCACGATAGCCCCTATCCCCTGTTCCAGGCGGTAGCGGAATATTGACTGTATAACCAGCGCCCGCACCTGACCCAGCCTGCTCTAACTCACCAGAGAGCTTAGGAAACCAATTTTGTTGATGCAATGAGACAAAGAGCACTCCTGGGTCCTGGTAAAAAGCGTCCTGCGTGCCGTTGCCGTGATGCACGTCCCAGTCAACGATCATGATACGTTCAAGGCCATACTTGTTTCGCGCATGATGTGCTGCAATCGCGGTATTGTTAAAAATACAAAAGCCCATGGCGGAATTACTCATTGCATGATGACAAGGGGGCCTGAGTAATGCATAAACATTTCGTACGTTACCATCCATCACTGCATCGACGGCATTCATCGCACCTCCTGCTGCATAGAGCGCGGCCTCAAACGAGCCTGGGCTAAGCACTGTTTCCTCATCTACATTTCCCCAAGGGCCTGAAGAAGGTCCCCCGGAAGCGTACGCACGAATTCCTGCAATATAGTCTTTTGTATGATAAACTGTGAGTTCGTCCTCTGTTGCAGGACGGGCAGGAATTGGGAGCATCTGCTCAGTCAGACCGGAACCATCAAGAAATTCTTTAATCCGACGGATAATTGTTACTGACGAGGGATGCGGCTCTGGGGAGAGTTCAAATGTACCATTCTTTGTCACAACGTGTGCTTCGGTACCTGTATCGTGAGCAAGAAAGTGCTCGTCATATACCAAGCCTGTACGGAAAAAGGCAGACATAATCAGAAGTTCCTTTTCAACAACTACAGCGTTTATTGTACTAGACGTACTTTTATTGCTTCATTCTACAATACAAAAATAGCGCACTGCATACATTGCACTGTCATGCTACGATAGGATGCTTCATGGACCAACATTCTAACAAAAACGGTATAGATGAGATAGACCAGCGCATCATTGAAGCGCTTCAACAAGATGGTCGCCGCCCATTTACAAAGATTGCGGCAGATATGGGTATTTCCGAAGCAAGTGTACGACAGCGTGTAGCACATCTCATTAATACACAAGTTATGCAAATCGTGGCGGTCACAAATCCGGTCAAGCTTGGTTTTGCTATGGCGAGCATGATCGGTATTCGGGTCTCTGGTGAACGGCTGCTAGAAGCTGCACAAGAGATATCGGCTTTCGACGAAGTAATCTATCTCATTCTCTGTGCTGGAAGTTTCGATATGCTAGCAGAAGTGGTTTGTCGCGACAACGATCACTTTCTGAAATTCCTCACCGAAAAGCTCTACAAGGTACAAGGTGTGCAACAGGCTGAGACATATATGTATCTACGTGTCTATAAAGATGTTGGAACACTTGTGAGGTTATTTCCCTCAACAACGAATTGGGGGGCGTAGCTGATCTCTATCCGGCTGCGGACGATCTCCTCCGTGTTGCACTGATGGAAGCGCGGCGTGCAGTAACAGCGAAATTCTGCTCTGCTGTAGTAGTTACATAAAAGCAGAAAAGGCTCCATGTTCAGACAATTCACATCATGTGCTAAAAAGGCACCCTCCTACGTCTATAAGGAATAAGCGTCAACGCACAGATAAATCAGTGCTTTTTATGGAGCAAGGGTATGCCTAGAACACTCAATATCACCTCAATCGGCGACGATGTCGCGTTTCTTCAGGAGCAGCTGAATGCGCATCCACCGACGGTATTGCCGCTGCTCGTCGTTGACGGCAATTTCGGGCCGGAGACATTCGACCGCGTGAAAGAATATCAAACCAATAGCGCGTTGGCGGTTGATGGGATCGTTGAAGCACATACCTGGGGAGTCCTACTAGGACATACGACCAGGGAGACGATCGGATTCTTTGTACTTGGGCGCAATCTCTACGACAGCGTTGGAACTAATGTCTTGCTTCGTGGCGTCAATAAGATGTGCGTATGGGACCAAGACCCGGACCCTGGAAGCCTCACTTCGTTTTCAGAAATCAAAAAAACTGGTGCCAACACGGTTCGGATCGTTTGGGCCATTACAAGTGAGTTGACATCGGGAGGCACTCCTACACAGATAGCGACCCTCGATTCTCTCATCGGGAACGCTAAGGCCAATCATCTCATCCCGATGATTGAGCTTCACGACGCTACATGCGAGTGGAGCCGGTTAAACGACCTAGTTAATTACTGGACGCAACCTGCGGTGGTGAGTGTAATCCAAACACACCAGGCTTATCTGCTCGTCAATATCGGCAATGAAGTCGGGAATGAGACGGTCAGCCAGGCCGATTTCGTCGCCGGATATTCTGACGCCGTTCAGCGGATGCGGGAAGCCGGCATTCACACACCATTCGTGATCGACTCCTCCGACTGCGGCAAGAATCTTCAGATGCTCAACGGCACCGCTGCACCTCTGCTTGCTGCCGACCCGGATTTTAATCTCATCTTCTCTGTCCATGCATACTGGTCGAAGGAGTGCGACTTTGACGAGCCGAAAATCCGCTCGATGCTCCAGCAGGCCGTGGGTCTTGGGTATCCCCTGATTGTCGGTGAGTTCTCTGGATACGGCGGCTGGCCGTGCAAAAGCCCTCTAGGAACGAGCATGTGCAGTCCAGCGGGAGAAATTGATTATCAGACGATCCTAGCCGTCAGTCACGAGCTCCAGATCGGATGGTACGCCTGGGAATGGGGTCCAGGCAACGGCTTCACTGATCCGCTGTGTGTGAACATGGATATGACGCCAGATCGGCTCTTTGTAAATCTCAAGTCGCCGGGTTGGGCATACGAAGTGGCGATTTCCAGCCCGTTCGGTATTCAAAAGACAGCAGTTACACCTGCCTCGATCTGATCGTTTTTCGGCGTGAGCTTGTGCTCATCGACTGATGCAGCCAGTGGGCTATATTAGCACCGTCTGGGTAGATGGTCAGTCTGTTAGTTATCAAAAACATGATAGCAATGATTTACTTCTATTCACCAGAAACCGCAATATCGGTTGGGTAGCCTGGCTCCTTGATTACGGCACGCATGCACTGATGAATGAGGTTGGTCTGAGTCCAACTATTCCGTATGGTACGACGGTGCAAACCGAAATGCTGATTCCTTGAGGAACCGTCATCATTGATGATAGTGCTCAAGGAACAGCGAGTACGACCCGAGCAGAGGTATGTTGCGGATGCACTTTCGTAGACAAGACACGTAACCATCACAATAAAAGGTGCTGAAAGTCTCCGAAGGCTAAACACTTCGGATGTATATGAAATGGGGTAGTGTGATGACAACCATACTCGAATCTATTACCAACCTTCTCAAGAATAGTCTGGCAGGCGACCCTGAGCCTCCCACCATCCTCCAGAGCATCGGCAATCGTCTCGATGAACTCCTGGCTGTCAGTCTCGACCTAAGTGGCGACGGCATTGATCGCTGGCTAAGCAAACTACGCGCGCTTACCAATGACAAACGATTACAGGATACCATCGTTGTGCGCGCCATGCAGGTGAACTTCCCCCGTCTTGCAGAGGCGTTGACGCTGCTTGGAGTGATTGGTTTTGAGTGGGAGGGCGTCAAACCGGCAGCTTTCTCCATCAATTGGACCAAGTTGAATGAACTCCTGACCACGCCTGGCGACAGTACGCTCACGCTCCTCTTGAGTAAGGTGCAAAAGCTAGACGACATTAAAGCCTTACAGGTACTCAGCCTCATGTTCATTTCAGCACCACTGGCACTACTCAAACTGGAATATGCCCATCAAGGGTTCACGGCTCTGCCTCTCGCAGGTGATCCAGGGGTGACGCTGAAAGACCTAATCAATCTGATTCAATCACCTCTAAGCCTGCCATTGCCTTTTGCGCTGCCACTCGCTCTCGAACAGTTCCAACAACAAGCCTCACACGTTGCTGAGGGCAACCTGGGTTCGCTCACGCTCGACGGACCAATTCAGTTGAATCAGCTTGAGAGTCTGGCACTTGATGTTCACCTGAAGCAGCAGGCCAGCACGAAAAACATTGATCTTGGTCATGGTTGGCAACTGAGCTTTGGCGGTGACACTAGTGGTGACCAACACTATCGGATCAAGTTCAGTGCAAACAAGCTAGATGACGCTGTCCGATCCACTGGCGAGTTTGCGGTCTTCCTGACCCGACAACCCGCCGATGCCACTTCGCTGCTGATTGGCGAACTCAACGGCACGCACTTCGCCATCCAATCGATTCGTGTTGGGCTGCGCTTCCGTGCGACCGGCCCACTCTTCGATATTGTGCTGCGGTTGGAGCGGATCGAATTTGCCCTTAAGCCCGATTTTCTGAAGTTTCTCAGCTTTGGCCTTAACCTGCCCACGCTGCTGCGCTTCGACTCCGATGTCGATGTGAGCTATGTGCAGGGCAAAGGGCTAAACGGCCAGGGGGGTGCGAGTGGGCTGCCAGCGTTGGGAGTGCAATTCGCGACACCGCTCAATCTCAAGATCGGCGGTGGTGGCAGTGGGGTTAATGTCGATCAGGTCGTCACCCGTCTCGAAGTCAAGCCTGACGGGAGTGGGCTACGCTTCCGCATCCTGTTTCGTTATGGGGCAAATGCCCAGTTTGGCCCACTCAACGCTATCATGGATGGAGCTGGTGTTTGGTTTGGACGCTGGACAGATGGCAATGGTGGTCTCCTGCCTCCGCAGGGAATTGGTCTCACGTTGGACGCGGGACCTGTCAACGGGGGTGGCTTCCTCAAGATCATTAGCGACAACGAGTTTGCTGGTGCGCTACAACTCAAGGTTCTTGGCGTTGGCGCCTTTGCGTATGGCCTGTACAAGACGCTGCCCAGTGGAGACCCCTCGTTTGTGGCACTCATCGGCATCCGCCTACCCTTGCCCGGCATTCAGATCAGCTTTGGCTTTGCCGTCTCTGGCTTTGGTGGACTGGTCGGCATTAACCGCCGTGCCGATACAGATCTGTTGCGCGAGCGGCTCACGCGTGGTACCGCCGGAGATACGCTCTTCAACGATAATCCCATGCAAAACGCGCCCAAATTGCTAGGCGATATGCAGCAGTTCTTTCCTGATGAAAAGGGCATTTTTCTTCTCGGCCCGACGTTGCAGATCAACTGGCTCTCCATATTCAAGCTGGATGTGGGCGTCTTTATCGAACTGCCTGGTCCACGTAAGCTCTTCATCGCCGGATCAGCGCGACTGGTCCTCGGTTCAGAGGAATTTGCGCTGGTCTACTTGCGCATGGACTTTATCGGTGGAATCGATTTTACCAAATCGCTGATCTTCTTCGATGCCGCGCTGGTCAACTCCCATGTGTTGGGCATCTTCCGCATCACTGGTGGCGTGGCGTTGCGCCTCGCCTATGGCAACAATGGCTACTTTCTTTTTACCGTGGGTGGCTTCCATCCGTCCTTCAACCCAGGTGCAATGGAACTACCACGTGTAGCGCGAGTCGGCGTCTCTTACGCGCTTGGACCGGTCTGGATGAAGCAGGAGATGTACCTTGCGATCACCTCCAATACCTTTCAGCTTGGGTCTAGAGTTGAAGCCGGTCTGGAGATCGGCCCCATCTCGGCGCATGGCTGGTTTAGCTTTGATGCCCTGATCCAATTCAAGCCCTTCTACTTCGTGGCACATATCGATGCAGGCTTTGATGTGGAAGTCGAAGGTGTTTCGTTATGCAGTGTACGTGTCGAAGGACAGCTGAGCGGGCCGGGGCCGCTGGTGCTGCAAGCCCGTGCCCGTGTGCGCCTGCTCTTTATCAAGGTGTCCGGCAATGTCACCATCGAATTGAGCAGCAACCCGCCAGAACAGGTCATTGCAATCCCTAACCTACCGGTACATCTGCAAGGGGAACTGTCTAAGCCCGACAACCTACGCATCGAAGGCGAAGATCGGAGCGTGATCTTTGCTCCCCAATCTACGGGAGCAAAGCTCTTTGCACCAGTAGGCGAACTGGTCTGGGAGCAGAAGCGAGCGCCGCTCAACCTAGCGATTGAAAAAGTAGAGGGCGTGGAGCTGGTCGGCTGGCATACGCTGACGGTAACCAGCGGGCTGCCAGGCGAGAAACCAGAGGAGGATTGGTTCGGCGTTGGCACCTATCACAAGTTGAGTGATGGCGAAGCCCTCAACACTGCCAACTTTGTCAAGCAACAGTCGGGACTGCGTATCGGTGTAGGTGAGATGAGTACGGGAGCACCAGCAACAGCAAAGATTGGTCTCTCGCTGGTGAAGTTGCCCAAACGCTCCAAAGTTGTCGATCTGCTTGGGAGCCAATATGTCAATGCAGGTCTTGCCAGTGCCCTGAGTGAACGTGTCAACGGTGCAAAGCTCGCATCCGGCCCGGCGCAGGTGGAAGTGCGTCAGGAGGCATGGAACGCCCATAGCGCCGACGGCAAGGTGCAGAACGCGGTTGCACTCAACTCGGCGCAAGCCTTTGCCCAGGCCAAACAGACTGGCGGCGTCGCCCTCTCTGCCACCGAGAAGGCACTTGATCTGACAGGAGTTTTCTAATTATGCCACCACAGGAACTTACCTTCACATCCTGGCAACGCTCAAAACTCTTCGATCTTGCGCAAGAGCAGGACGCACGTATGAGTAGCGCGCTGCAATTGATACTAAGCGACACCAACACAGGGCAGAAGGCTAGCGGTAGCACATCCTTCACATTGATGGCGGCAGCTGATATTGCTGGATTAAAGCCAGATGCGATCAAACACATGGCCCCTGCGCCCTCTGCCCACGATGCCGAAACGACCAAGTTTGTGCATGTTGACTTGTGGGAGCCAGACCTGCCCTGGCGGTACACACCAAAGAAGAAGGAGGACCAACTGCGCCCCTGGCTGGTCTTGCTGGTCGGCACAGGTGAGGAGATCCAGGTTAAGGACGGCATTGTGAACGTCAAAGACAGCGTCCTGAAAGCCCACCCCTTGGATCAATCGTATCTTTGGGCGCACACGCAGAACGATGGGCATGCAACGATCTCGCGCATTCTTTCGCCGCGTCCGTTGGCAGCGCAGTCCGAATATGTTGCCGTACTTGTTCCAGCCTTTAATGGAGACGGCAAAGAGATGTGGACTGTGTCTGGCAATGTAGATGCTCCCGTACAGCGTGCCTTTGGCAGCAAGGGTATCCTCCCGGCCTTGCACTCCTGGAGCTTCTGGACGGCAGACGCAGGCGACTTTGTGACACTGGCCGCCGCGCTACATCTGCCCAAAGCAGGAGATGTCGGCAAAGCCAAGTTGCACTATCGGCGTGTCATTCCTGCTGATAATGTGAACATCGATGCGACGCTGGAAGTGCACGGCACTATCACGTCGCTCCAGGTTGAAATGGCTCCCATCGATGTGATTACTGTTGTACGCAAAGACCTGGATATCCTGAATACTGAAGTCGAAAATGCTATCGGTTTACCACACTACGGCCGTCCCTGGCTGCCCAACCCCAATGACTTTCCCAATGGCTGGCCCGCTGATCTCAACGATGATCCCCGTTTTCGGGGCATTGCTGGATTGGGAGTGTGGATGGGCATAAAAGCTCAGGAAGCCCTGATGGATGCCGCCGTGCAGCAGGCGGGCGCACTGCGCGAGGCAGGTCAACGCATCGGCCACCTTGCTCTGGGTCTCTGGGCGACTGTGGGAGAAGCACTTGCCGACTGACAAACATGAACGACTACGTATCCTGGGACCGATGATGGGACGAATGGTGGCGGCAGATGGCGGTATGGTGCTGGATCGCGTCACCTCCGGCAGCAGTCCACTGGTACCAGCACTTTTCTCTAGTGCCGCGCAACGCATCCTGCGCGACCGCAGCCCTCAGACTCGCCACATCGAGGGCGCGAACGGCGGTATCAATCGCAGTGAGGCTCTGGTCGCGGCCAACCAACCCGAACGCCAGCCCGAACGAGTGCCAGATGGACTGCCCCACTTTGATGCAATTGCACGGGAGATGGGCTTGCCGCCGCTTGAAGACCTGCTCCGGCTGGACATCGCCTGGATCAACACGGTGTTGGAGCAACTCTTCGAGATCGTGCGTGAATTGAGCAACAACTATCGCCTCAAGCGTGACGATCTGCGCCAGTCAGGTCGCGAGCATGAAATTCCCACTCTGCGCCAGGAATTTGCCCATACGCTTGCCCAAGAGTTAGCCACGCGATTACAGCAGCGATTACCGGAACGGCAGCTGACTTGTGAGGGTCAGGGGATTGTAGAGACGATTGGTCAGGGATTTCCAGGTGGGGTCTTGGAATTCTTCGCACGAGTGCTCGAAGACGACATGAATCAGCACCGTCTCTACGATGCATTGTGGCAAGCGGTGCGCAACTGCATGGCAACGAGCCCCTGTCAAGAACAGATTGGTCATGTCGATGTCCCAAACCGCCAGACGTTTTGTGATGAGCTGCTCAGTACACTGCAGCCTGAGCCGCACCCCGAGCACAAACCCATCAATCTCGACCATCTCTCCGACGTGCTTTACGCTGCCCTCGACCCACGTCAGCCCAACGCGCCTGCCAGAGTGCGCCTTTGCTGTCGCATTCAAGGTATCGACTGTTCACGTCTGATTCCACCCACATTTCCCATCGGCCTCGACTTTCCCACTTGGGACCTGCTCAAGAAATACGACAAGGAGTGGCTGTTGCCGGGTGCGAGTACGCTAGAAAAGGATTCGATCACGGCCTTGCAAACCAATCCAGCCTTTATCGATGCCTATATGGTCGGCATCAACACGCAGTTTTTGAGCGAAATGCGCTGGCGCGACCTGGCAGTGGAGCGTGGTTGCACACCACTGCGCATGTTCTGGGGGCAGGTCAACTACGCCACCCAGAAACGTCAAGCCGACAGCGAGCCGCTAGGCGAATGGGCCAAAGTACCTGCCGATTCCATTGGTGCACTCACGCACCAAACCATCAAGCCTGACGGTGCAACGCCTGGCGATGTAGCTAATGCAACAGGCAGTCGCCTAGTCATCGCCTTTCGCAGTGACCTTTTTCGACGCTATCCATCGACGTTGGTGTACCTCGTCAAGCAGCCAGCAGGAGCAACCGATGAGCAAGTGGATACCCTGCTCAAGGCTCCACCACAACTTGATAAACCAGAGGCACAGGCGGACAGCGAGCAATGGCGCAAAGACCGCACCTACTTCGGGCCGATCTTTCCTGGCAAGATCACGCCGGAACTCACCTTCTTTGTCTTTGATGTCATCCCCAGTGAACTCGATCACTACTGGTTGGTACTGGATGAGCCACCCACCGAACTGCGCTTTCGCAGTGATAAAGCGCAGATTCTCACCGACGGTGCCGCCAGTTTCGCCAAATCGACGCTTGACCAACCCACGCGTGTAGCGATCAGCGGGCAGGAACTACAAGAACAGGGGAAGAATCCATGAACAGCTATCTCTATCGGGATGCCCGCCGCCAACTCGTGAGTACTGCGCTAGCTGCACTCACTGACCAGCAGCGGGATTTGCGCACGGTGCTGGAAACTGAGCAGGCTGCGCTGGGCACAGACGACTGGACGGTAACAGATCGTACCTATCTAGCCGTAGGAGCAGACTGGCTCTGGTCAACTCGGCTCACACTCAAAGCACAGGTGGATGATGACCCTGCTCTGCTGGCACTCGGCAGGACGGCAACAGTAAGCGATGCTCTTGCCGCAGCTATCGAGTCTATCCCCAATGCTCCGGGCGGTCCACCACTTGACTACCTCGATCAGGTGCGCTCCGCAATCAATCAGGACGAGACCATCTTCACGGAGTTGCTCCATGCTGCTCACCGCCGTTGGATCATCCAGCCCGATGCCGAACGGCTTTACCCTTTTGATGATGTGGGTGTACTCTTGCCACTGCGCCTGGAGACGCTCTTTGATGAGCCAAATTCACATGACAACGATGACAAGACCCGCTGGAAGCTCTCGCTGCGTGTCATCCCTGATGAAGCCTCGATCAGCCGCGATAATGCTCATGTGAGCGAGGGCGAAAGCAAGGTACTGGCCGCCTTCTGGCAGGCGATCAAGCAGCCAGGCAACTTGAACGAAGGATGGCTGGACGGAGACGCCGCAGGGATTGCGTGGCAGCAGTTGTGTAACCAGGTTACTCCAGAACGCGCCGCCTGGCTCGTGGCAACGCTCGTCCCTCGACTGGATGGCGATACTGTTGTACTGGACCTACCCGCCGATATGCCACAAGCAGTCCAACACAATCGCGTGGGCGGAATGCCGCCAGAACTGCACATCGTTGCCACGACGATTGATGCCATCGACGGAGCAACTCACTATCCCGTCGGTCGTCTACCAATGGACCCGGGCAAGCAGATCGACGCTGAAGCCCTGACGTTGCCTCTGCCGGGCAAGCCGGAAGACAAGGAGCAGTGGTGGGCCTCCTGGCAGACCGCCAAAGCCGTAGGACTGGGGGGAGAGTGGTTGCTCCCGCAAGGAATGACGCCGCAGACAATCCGCGCTCTTTATGTCGTGGGCATTGGTAACGAGACACCAGATGCCCATTTTAAAGCCCAGGTGGATGCTGGTGAGCTCGCAGTCTTGCGTCTCGGTGTACCCACCAACACCGTTCGTGGCAAAGCTGCCGCCGAGCTGGGCAAGAATGCAACCGACTGGCGCAAAGTCGCCCAACAACGTCTCTTCCAACAGCTCAACCCACAGCAAAATCCGCTCATGGACGCGGGACGCGTGCTACAGCAGCAACTCACGGGCAATAGCAACGTGTTGCCGTACTTTCCTGGTGCTGATGTTGCCGATGAAACCCAGGAAAGCAAGCAGATGGTGGCAGCACTGTGGCCCGCGCTCTGGGGATACTGGTTGCATGATCTCTGGCAGGTGGGAGATGATGCGTTTCGTGTCGGCCTCTGGGCCTTCGACCACCTCTGCCCGGAAAGTCCCCTCATGCCGATACGCATCGCAGACCAACCCTACGGGCTGTTGCCGGTGACGGCACTATCACAATGGGAGGCAGACGCAACCTTTCTGCCAGAATCGACGGCGCAACGGAAGGTAGAGATGGCAATGGCCAGCACATTGAACGCACTGCGGAGCCTGTGGGCAAGCGCGGTGCAAGAGAAACGCTGCGTGGTTGGCAAATCCAGCAGCCAATTCATTGAACTCCTCGGTCAGGATGCCGTCAGCCAGCACTACATCTGGCGTCAGTTTGCGCCTGCTTGGGCACAGATTGCACCCTACCAATTGGACGCTGGACAACGTGAGGAATTTGTGAAACGAGCACTGGATGCGTACCAGACGGCGATCACATGGCTCAAACGCGAGCCTGTCACCCCCTATCTTGCCAATGGCTTCTGGGAGAGCATTTCCTTGCCGCTGGTACAGCCCACGCGCATGATCTATCGCCATCGACAGGGAGAGATGCGTGAGCACTTGCCTCTGCCCACCTTCTTGTCGCTCCTGTTCAATTTCTCTGACGCAGATTTGCAGAACTACGATCTGGAAGCAGTGTTCAAGCGATGGTGGGTGCTTAATGAGCCTGGAGGAGGGCAGGGTGATTATCAGTTAAGCACCCTGCCCGATAGTTTGCTGATACGCCTGTTGATCTATGCCTGTCAAACGGCCTTCCAGTGGCGGCGCACGCCCGGTGGCAGCCTTCCTGAGCAGCATGTGGTAGAAATTCAGCAGAAAGCGGCATTGTTCCTTGCGGAAACCATCGACAACGCAGCGTGGCGTGTTAGAGAGCAAGACCCATTTCATGAACAGCAATCCATCTTCACTCTGCATATCCCTGATGAGCGCCGCACGCAACTGGAGCGTACTCTACGCGCTACGCTCGATAGTGCCGCTCAGCGCATTGACCCATGGATTACCGGATTTGCTTGGCAACGACTCAAGCGGCAGAGTAGTAGCCCACGCCACTCCCACCGATTGGGCGTCTATGGCTGGCTCGATGGGCCATTCAACGGTCGTCCAGGCCCGACCGATGCTGGACGGCTACACACGCCCTCCTACAATCAAACCCTGGCAGCACTCATCATGCGCGATAAGTTCCTTTCGTCAACACGGGCAGCAACAACCAACGAAACTGGAGATAATCCTTGGAAGATGAATATTACTTCGAGCAAAGCTCGCCTCGCCGAGGAGATCGCCGACGAGGTACGGATGGGCTTCCACATCTACGAAATTGTGGGACGACATGTGGAGAACATTATCGGTGTCCCTCAGACCGTCAAAGAACTGCGTACAAGCACCCGCTATGCCATGCACCCGGAGCGCCGAGATCCCAACGAAGTCTGCAACGGTCATGAAGCACTGCAAGGGTTATTAGCAGGCGATCCAGCCTTCCACCTCAGTAACGACCAGAAACCTGCATTACAACTGCTGTCCGACGCCTTAGACACCTATGGTGACCTGCTTATGGCTGATGGGGTGATGCAACTGATCAATCGCCAGGTAGAACGTGCTGCCGAAACAATGGAGGCGGCTCCAGGTTTTTCCCGTCCGCCAACTTTTGAGTTCACTCGCACGCCACCATCAGGGTACCAACTGGAAAGCCTGGTGCTTTCAACACTACCGTTCGTCTCGTTCCAGACCCTTGCCGAAAATGCTAGCCCTGGGCGACTGGCTGATCCGTCGGTTGCTGCATTCATCGAAAGTAAGTTGGGAGACAACTGGGCATGGCAAGCGATCAATGCCGATGATGACAGCGTCCTCGGTACCGTTACTCTGACAACGCTCGGGCTCGTGCCTATCGACACGCTCGGGCTTTCCGATGACCTGCTGCGAGAACTGGTGCGGCGTAAGCTACGATTGCCACTCGTCTACATCAGCGAGAGCCAGAATCGCGCCTGGCTCGCAAGAGATACACAGCATAATCCAGTGGGCAGTACCACGCTAGTCGAACTCAACCTGCTACCGGAGCAGTTAGCAACGCTGGACGATGCGACACTTCACAGTCGTGTGCGTGTAGTATTGGGGGTGGCTGAGGATACGACGATTGAGGAGAGAGTGTTGGTTGATCCGCGCCTATGGATTGCACGGGACGAAAACGGCACCCTGCTAGGAATGGTTTCACCTGACACACTGGGTCTGCCACCAGTGGAGGCGAACGACCCAGATCTCCATCGTCGTGTGCGTCAGCGAACCCGGGTGCCTCAGGTGCGCATCAATGCTCCACGCCAGCATCAACTGGCTCAACAGCTTGTGGCGGCACTGAGCAATCGACCTGCTGCTGGACGGGATTTTACGAGTGATGCTGCGGCACAACAGAACGCCGGCACAGACATTTATGATGAATTACGCAGACGCTATGAGAACCTTCATAGCGCATGTCAGAAAATGATCGATGACCTGCGCGATAATGCTGCTAATGATAGTAAACGAGCGGATGCGTTGCACCGTGCCTTGTCCTGGGGAGTGACATCAATGAGCGAAGCCGCAGATCGCGAGGCACTGATGGCCGCTGTCTTAGGAATCGAGCCACCTGCACAGGCAACGCCTCTGGCGACGTTAACGGAAACAGCTGCGAAGGCTTTAGAAGATCGGCTAGCCGCTGCGCCTAAACCTGCTGATCTCGCACCAACTGCCCAAATCAATAAGCCGCTGCACGACCACGATCAGCTCAAGCAAAATCAGGTACCCGATGGCACTCCAACCCTGGCACAAGCGATTGCGGTTCTGGCTTCACCACATGGCAAGTTGGCGATTCTCGCCTGTTGGTCGCAGGATACTCTGCTACGTCATACAAAACTGATGGTTGAGCAGACTGAGCAAACCATAGATGAGCAATGGCTGACGGTTGTAGCCGCCCCACGGGCCAATATAGCACGGCTGGAAGCGATACAACTGGAAATAGAGCCGCCGCTGGACGCCTGGAGTAGTTCGCCGAGCGATCCCTGGCAGATGGCACGCGTGAAGGAGAATCTGGCACAGCGCAACACCGATGTGGTGGGCATAAAGCTGCCACGTTTTGTCGCCGCCTATGGCGTCGCTGCAGCATGGGCAGGCGACAAAGTGGCCGTGGGTCTCATCGATGCCTTTAGCGAGGCAATCCCAATGCCGCAGCGCAGCACGATGACGGCATTTGGCTTCAACGCTCCATCCGCACGCGCCCCCCAGGCGATCTTGCTGGCTGTGCCACCCAAACCCCGGCAGCGCCTGTCGAGCGATCTGCTCGTGCAGATCATAGAAGAGACGCAGGAACTAGCGCACGCCCGCACTGCCCCCATAGAAGACCTGGGAAATCTCCAGGCAATGACACCCACCATGTGGCTACAATCGTCCGGCCCGGTCCGGATCCGGCTGGAAGCATGGCCGTTGTTTGAATAAACAGGGAGAAAAGAACGCATGCCAAGCAATTTCAACACGTATGCACGGCTCGAATCTCGCCCATATGAACGCAATCTTGAGGAGGGTTTTGCGGCAGCTATCCACGATCCGCTCTGGTTTCTGGCGCGACAATGGCAGATGGGCGAACACCAGGGGGAAAACGCCTCGTCTCCGGTGTGGGTGAATTACACACTGAGTAGCCATCCCATCCAATCAGCCGATCCCCGCTTCGATCCTCTGGTGATTCCTGCCGAGGCAATTGTTGAATCGGAGAGAGATGACTGGTGGACGATGGGACGACGTGTGCGCATCGGTAGACGTGTGGCTACGCACATGGCGTTGCCAGAGGATGATGCCTTGCGCTTTTATAATCCACCACCACCCTACGAACAGTTTCATCATCACTTCGATGGGCTGGCACTCTGGCACAAACGCGATGTGTTAGGCATTGCCCCTGCTGTTTTTGGGGAAGAGATCCCATCCGAGAGTACACCGACGTGGGTGAGCGAAAAGTTGCTCTATCAACAGAGCGAGCAGAACTCCTTTGCCACGGATCAACACAAGTTGACAGTGCAGCGTCATCGTGGTGGGCGTATGGACTGGCATTCGGTCGATGCCTCGGTTGCACCAGCCCCTGACCCGAGGAGCGAAACCAAACCAGGAGAAGCCATCCCAACCACTTTGCACTATCCAGGCGCACCCAGTACCCGTTGGTGGCAGATCGAAGATGCCGAGATTGATCCTGGTGGCTATGCCCCCGACAGTGCCCACACACCGACCGCGCTGCTCACCGAGTTGATTTTCTCGCACAGCGACGATTGGTTCCTCTTCCCGATAGTAGCCAGGGCAGGCCATGTCGTGGCGATAGAGACCCTGGAGGTGCATGATGCCTTCGGGCGTGTGTATAGGAGCCAGGATGTCGATGGTGCAGGTCAACGTCTGTGGCAAGGATTGCATCCACCGCAGCAATGGACGCTCTTTCATGTGGATGGGCGAACGCCAGAAGAGCAAGGGCTACCCCCTGAAGCACTCCTGATCTGGCATGTCGCCGAACTCCCACTGGAAAGCATTGCGCTTGAACGCGTTCAGTTTGGGCTAGACGAAGAATCGAATCTGCTCTGGGCAGTGGAGCGTACAGTCGACGGTCGCGAGATAGAATCGCGCAAAGTGGACGTGCCTAATGAAGACCTCCACCCGAAGTTCAACAATGGCAAACCATCAGGCGATGCTCGGCAGGAGCGGGAATACGCCTACGTACCGGGTCAAGGTATGACACTCCACTGGCATCCCTATCAAATCGACGAGGTAGAGGTTGCAGGGCAGGCAGAGAGGCAACGCCGATTGGTGCAACGCCGATTAGTCGATCTGTCGCGCCAAAAACCCATGCCTCTGCCTGGGCCGGAAGCGCAGGTGTTACAAGCCGATTCCCCTAATGCACCCCACCAAATCGCACCGCTTGCCATCCCAAGCAATGGCATCGAGTTGGAGCGGCGCTGGCAGTTGGCAAGGGATATGAACGGCGTACCAGTGCTGTGGGTGCAACGCCAGCGCAGGACGCTGTTATCGCCACCAGCACGGTTGCTCCGCTTCGATGTTATGGAAGAGGCTACCACGCAATAATCGTATGAAGAATAGCAGATCGGCAAAAGGTATTGCCGACCTGCGTAAAGAAAGGACCTATCATGACTAACGCGCTTGACCGTAACCAATTGCGAGACTACGTCAATGGATTCTGGTATCGTCCTTGTAGTGATGGGCAAGTCTGGCTGAGTAACCAGCCAGTTGATATCAATCAGAAACGGCTGACAGTTGTGAACGGAGAAGTTGATTGGGCGGCTGTGTTCTTGAGGGACGACGTTACAGGTTCAGGTGGCGGTGATGCGTTGCACTTTGTGCGACCTGTGTATGCGGGCAGCAAATTTAAGGAATCCGAGGTACCAGAAGAACATCGACGACTCGTGCAATCCTGGGCGGGTCTGAATGATTGTGCTCATTTTGTTTCCGAAGCGTTGAAGGTGGGCGGAATAAACGCGTATTCCCTCAATGTGCAATCATTAGTTGAGCAATTACGTGCGAGAGTCGAGACGAAAACACTTGCCTATTTCGTCACCATTGATGAAGTGGCACGCATTGCAAAAAGTGGTATCTTGCGTACCGGAGACATTTTTGCCTACGGTCAATCGGATCGTTCATTCGCAACGCATGGGCATAGCACTATATTCATGGAAAATGCGGTGTCCGATAGAGATGCAAAAGTGGCGTGTCATACACGGCTTGATCATCCAAGCTTAGAAGGGGACTGGCGTCCTTATGCTCACCCGAATACACTCCATCCCTCGATTACCGTCATCCATTTTGGGCACGATGATCCTGACCCCCAGTTGACCTCTTGGCTTTTGGGATGGTGGTCTGTCACATGGCGGGCTCAGATCTATTTCTACTACTTCGATAACCGGGGACGGGTAGGATACACACAAACTCAGCTAGGGAAAGGATATTGGTTTGATGGAGGGAGCGCGATAAGCATCACATGGACAAACACCGGGACACTTGAAGTATTCTCATATGCGCTACCTTCGATTCCAGGAGTGTCGCTCGCCGGCCAGTGGAATGCGAGTGAGCCACTACTAGCAATTAAGTTGCTCTGAAACCTCTCGTGTAAATGAGATAATTTGGTGTCGTACTTTCGGTTGTGTTGCAAAAACTCACAGGAGAACACAATGAGCGTGAATATGTAAATGTTTAGATTTGATGAGGGAGAACCAAAAATATGGTGATCCCTTGTGAAGTCGCCGGGGAGAGGGATGGATAACTCGAATGTGACATTGTCAAATTAGAACCTGAAATTGGAGGGCAAGATTTATGACACAGATAAAGTCAGCACTTGCATGGACAAGTGGCAAAGCCTACCTATTCGAAAAAACGACAGTAGATCAGGCGGGGCTGGGTGTCAATTACACTCGCTACGATTTTGTCAGTGGAGTGCTCGAACAGGGGCCGCAGCCCATTAACCCAAACTGGCCTGGGCTGCGTCCTAACCGGCCTGACGCCTCAGTCTACTGGGGCTTTGGCAAAGTCTACTTCTTCTATGGGGACGAATACGTCCGTTATGACATTCCAAACGATGCTGTCGATCCGGAATATCTGCCTCCCAATCCACCGCAGAAGATCGCTGGCAACTGGAATATGCCTTGGACCGATCACATCGATGCGGCGGTGAATTGGGGCCACGGCAAAATCTACTTCTTCCGCGGGACCGAGTATCTCCGGTACGACATCACTCTGGACCGTATGGACGATACCTATCCCAAGCCGATCGCGAACAATTGGAACGGCATCTGGCCGGACAATTTGGATGCCGTCTTATTCCAGGGTGGTGCCAAAGCCTACTTCTTCAAAGGAGACGAGTTTCGCCGATATGACCTGACACTGGACAACGTTGACCAGAGCGGGTCAATTGATACCCTGGTGCTTGAACCTGTGCCGACTGGGATGTGGACGCCCGCGCGCGATCTCACCCTGGATCAGGCGAACCAGGTGATGGGCTACCTGATCCAGGCCGGAGCGATGTCATTGAGCGCTACTCAGACACCCTACACAGGGGACTGGAAAACCACAATTACGTCACCCGCACCAGCTACACACGTGGTGATCCAACCTGCTCAGATCAACGGTGTTCAGTTCATCAACGACGCCGGTGCCGCGACGTTGATCGATAACGTCGACCAACGTATGGCGATTGCCTTGTATCGGCTGACACGCTGGGTGAACGCGTCAGAACCCACTGTGACCATCGTGCGGCACAAAGGCATTGGGCACGGCGGCGGTCCCCCCAATGACTGTCATAACCAGGGACGTGCCTTGGATTTTTCGGGTGTCGATGGCACAAGTCTCGATGTCAGTTTCGACCGTAAGATACTGCGGGATTGGGGCAGCAAGTCGGTAATACCGGGTGTCGCAATGCGCCTGGATCCTAGCGTGGATAAGCTTTCCCATGACATTTTTCGTACCGTGCTGCGTTTTGGCACGTTTGAGTGCGAGTGCAATGGCATCGGGGCCGGAAACAAATGGCCCCCAAAGGATATTGGCGACATCGGCGGTTTCGTGATCCATCCAGATTACGTTGATGTACCGCCTCCGGGCCAGCAGCTGCGCGGGCAGCACCAGGATCACATTCACATGCAAATTGGCCCAACCCGAATCTGATAAGCTCGATCTCGCCAGCATGGCCCAATTCCAACGATCATGATACGAGCGGCGAGATAGTTATATATAGTTGGAACATAGCGGCAAGGATGGTAAAAAACGGCAAAAGGTGTATTTTTCTTAATATAGAGGAGTGGAAAAAGGTTCTCCCTCATCTTCCCTGCTAAGCTGTGCCATAGAAAGAATCTAATGTTGTTCCATCCGCATTCACGCCGATTCTTCAAAAGAATGTTTATTGAATAGTACAGCTTAGCAGGGAAGATGAGGGAGAACCGTATTTTTGGCTCTTCCTCACAAAAGATGCAGAAGCTCTCTGAGTTCTTGAGAAATACCTCAACGATGCATGAGCACATAACCACCTTAACCTCTGCACCCATCGCTTCCAGTGCGTCATATCCAACCATGTGCCAAGTTTGTGTTCTCAATCGCATATGGTTGTTTATTTGTCTCGGTCCCCTAGTGACGACCTTTCTCTACAAACGAGCACCAATGGTGAATAGCTTCTCTAGAAACATAGCTCTTTTGGGCTACGTTCCTATTCTGACTTTCTGTTCCTTCCATAGGCAAACCCCGGCATCGCATGGAATGCCTAATTCATTCGTCGCTTTTGAATACATCAACCATTTATAATGAGGGCAAATCTGAACCACCTACACGAGACTGAAGTGGTGGACAGCGACGGGGCTGTCGTCCGAGGTATGGGCGTCCGTAGCCTTAAGAGAGAACACGAAGCTCACAGGTGTACAGTGTTGCAAGCAGAATGATTGGGCTTTCTTGTCACAAGCTCAAGTAGTACCCTCATCTCCACCGTCTCGCTCATAACCTCTTTCTGGCTCATAGACACTCGGTCTATTGCAATGTACATATCGCCTAGCATCGTGCTATAATGCCAGTGTAGAAGACCAGAAGAAGTTATGGAAACTCGATACATGGCGTTTAGTTATGCAGCATACACTGCTCTATATTTCAGTATCCGTACCGACGCATGCAAAAGATGATGACTAAAGGAGACTCCTGATGATAGAAATAGTTCCGTCGGGTACGGTACTTCATGGACGCTATCGTATCGAGCGTGTATTAGGCAGTGGTGGCTTTGGACATGTATACCTGGTACTGGACCTCTCGACAAATCAGCAGTATGCCCTCAAAGAGTATTTAGTGTCCGGCTCAGGTGGACAAGAACAATTGATGCACGAGGCGAACGTACTGAGTCAGCTTCATCACCCTAACTTGCCCGCGTTCCATACCGCATTTAATGAACGTGGTCGTTACTATGTCATCATAAATTATATTGAGGGTGAGGACTTAACTGATATCATACGTATGGCTCAACGTCGGAATGATGTTGTTCCTCTTACACAACTCATGAGATGGATGTTAACGACATGCGATGCAGTGCTTTTTTTACACAATCAGCGTCCACCTGTTATTCATCGTGATATTAAGCCAGATAATATTCGCATCATGCCAAATGGAACACCAATCCTGGTAGACCTGGGCAATGCGAAAGCGTACGCTGATGGTTTACGTACGCTCTTATTTATTCGTCATCAAGGAACTCCAGGATATGCTCCACCGGAACAATATCCTGGTGGTAGTGGTACCGATGCACGTTCTGATGTGTACGCATTAGGCGCAACACTCTACTTTGCCATTACCACCCATGAGCCACCAAGTGTATCAACGCGTAATCAAGCACTACAGCAAGGACAACCCGATCTTCCATCACTGCAGGACGTACTCGCACAAAATCCACCCGAAGATAGCCCAGAAGCGAATGCAGCCAAGCAATTTCGTTTAGGTGTTTCAAAACCTACAAAACCCGCACCTCGTCACTCGCGTCATGTCGCTCAACTCGCAACACTCTCTCCGACGGCAATAAATCAGTTAAACGTAATCCTTCAACGCTCAATGGCAATGAGACCGAAGGATCGCTATCAGTTTATGGCTGATTTCGCACATGATTTGAAGCAGGTGTTGGACTCGATTATTTCCACCGGAAAGCCTGTACCCAATCCCTATAGCACTCAACCTGATTTACCGCATCTATACGAAGCTATACAAGATGCCCGAGTGGCTCAGAATCCAGGTCCACAGAACATAGCACAGACGCAGGCACCTCGTTCCGCACATGGGACCCCGCTTCATTGCCCGCAATGCAACGCCACCCTCATGACAAACGTTGCATTCTGTCCAAACTGTGGGCTACCTTTTTCTTCAAGCCCAAATAGTGGTGGAGGTGCCACTCCTTCTACAGGAAAGGAAGTGGTACAACAAGGACGTGGTGGGACAGTAGACCAAACAATTACTGCTACCCCACACAATCAACAAATGCCGAGAGCATATACTCCTGTTCCTACTCCGACACCGCAGGCTCTTTCTAGCAATGCTACTCCCTCTGATACTCCTTCACCGTGGAATACGGCTCCGATTATACCGCAAGGGGCTTCACGCGCCCAAACAACGTCTAGCGCATCATCCAAACAAGCCATGCAACAGAAACCTGTAACATCCGGCTTCACCATTAACCCAGGACTTGTCATAGCGGTACTTATCATCCTTGTTATCCTCATTATTATTGTGATCGCACTGCTTATCAACCATGCACATCAAGCGATAAATCAACTCTCTCCTCTAGTGCTTCATGCTCACGACCTAGTCAATGGAGTACTTGTTAGGCAATAGGCAGTGGTAAGGAGACAAGTAGTCCTGCAAGGGCGAGGACTACCATTTTTTCTTTTGTCTTTCTCACGTCGATGAAGAAGGCTATTTTCCCTGTGTCTCATCATCTTCTGGACGGAAATTTAGTGAGACAGAATTGATGCAGTAACGCATACCTGTAGTGTTTCGTGGTCCATCCTCAAAAAAATGTCCCAGATGCGCTCCACAATTCTTACACACTACTTCCGTGCGTCTCATAAAGAACGAACGGTCCTCATGCAATTCAATGTTTTCTGAGTTCACTGGACTGTCAAAGCTAGGCCAGCCTGTTCCTGATTCAAACTTCGCGTCTGATGAGAAGAGCGGATGCCCGCATGCAACACACTCATACATGCCCTTTTCGTGATTATTGTAGAGTGCTCCCGTGAAGGCTCGTTCCGTCCCCTTTTTACGCACAACTCTATACTGCTCTGGCGTTAACTTTTCTTTCCAATACGCTTCTGGTTTGTTTTTTAGATCGCTCATGAATATATTTCCTTCTATTCTTCATCAAGACGATACGTTCGCATGCTTCAGAAACTGTTCTACCGAATGGCGTTCAGCAGGAAGCAGCAGACGAAAACTGCCCTGGTCATTGATAAACACAATGCGCGACCCCTGGAAATTCACAATCATGTCTAGTTTGGAATCGCCATTCACATCTGCAAAGGCAAGGGTAACGGGAGTGAGATCATCATTTGCTGCGTAGAGTTGTGGTCCGAGATAAATCTTTGCGTGTGTTGCGTCCCCCCCAGGCAACTCAATTATCTCAATACGTCGATTAAGGTTGATGGCAATAAAGTGACTTGGAGTGCCGTTCTGCTCACCATGACCAACAAATTGATCGGTTTGATAAGTGCGCGGACGACCATAGCGTATATCATCAATGGTCGTTGCAAACCAGCCAAAAATGCTGCTTAGTATTGTCCAGAGAAGCAACATTGCAATCATGCCAATGCCTAGATATAAGAGGGGATGCGCCTGAGGCTTCACCTTAGCTTTTCTTAGTACCAATTTAGGACGTGGCGTTATTGGCACTGGTCGTGATACTACGGGAGGATGTTTAGCTGGGTCTTTAGGGGCATTTGACTGAGCGTCTTTTCCCTTTCCACTCGAATCTACTCTTTGCCATTCGCTTACGTCATCCTGGTCGTCGGCTAGATGGGGACGAGACGCACGCTGAACCATAGGTGTTGTTGCCGTAGTAACAATAGAATGTTTTGCAGTCGGGAGTTTACTATTTCCATTGCCTATAGGTCTATGTCGCAATACGCTTTTGGGTGTTATTTTTTCTGATGCTTCTAATATTTGTGCTTCTACTACTGACATTTTAAATTCTCCTCTCATCGCGGACGAAAGCAAATGTTTCCTCAAGTAATGTGAAGAAATACCATCTTACAGTCGATGCGCCACAACTTCTACTACGTATCCATTTCATATAAAATATATATACATGATATATTATAAGTCCCATAATGGTAGTGTCGGTATTGTACAGAAAAGGACAGAATTATGCAAAGTAATAGATGAAAATTAGCCTAAATGGGTGAGCACGCATAAAATATGCGAAATAAAAGAGGCCAAGTAAGACACTATTCAAGCAGTAGTGAGTGGAAGGTTTGTTGTTTTCTTGTCTGAGCAAAGTATAACATAGACATCTGAAAGGGTCCAGGTGTCTATAAGACAGATTCACGCACCAAAATATTTTGGAGGTCTTTTGGAAGTGGAGCTTCGATTTCGATCAACTTCCCTGTTATTGGATGCTCAAATTCAAGCTGATAGGCATGAAGGAACTGACGTTGCAACGTAAATCCCTTTGGGGCATTTCCAGAGCCATAGACAGGATCACCAACAACAGGATGTCCTATCGCCTTGAGATGCACACGTATCTGGTGCGTGCGACCTGTCTCCAATTGAAGTAAGAGCAGTGTATGACGTGTGAAGCGTTGTAGGACACGAAAGTGCGTGCGAGCTTCACGGCTATCACGGGTCGTAATCGTCATTTGCTGACGATTACGCGTGTCTCGACCAATAGGAGCGTCTATGCTGCCTTGATCGTGCGCAACATCACCTTCGACCAACGCCAAATAGCGTTTCACTATTTTATGGGCTTGCATCTGCTCTATCAGTGTAGTAAGTGTTCGACTATTCCTTGCAATGATAATTAATCCTGACGTATCTTTATCCAGGCGATGCACGATACCAGGACGCCCATCTTCTCCCACACCTTGTAATTCTGGATATCGAGCCAATAGAGCATTGACGAGTGTATCATCGCTGTGTCCAGGTGCAGGATGCACAACCATGCCTGGGGCTTTATTCAGGACAAGCAGGTCTTCATCCTCATAAAGAATATCCAGGGGAAGTTCCTGCGCTGTTGCATCCGTGGGAGGAGCAACGGGTGTCGAGCGCAGTATCGTGACCGTATCGCCACGTCTGAGCGCATAGCCAGGCTTACTTGCCTTGCCTTTGACAAGCACCACTTCGTCTGCGATCAACTGCTGTATATTTGTGCGTGAGAGGGAAGGGAGGAGAGGCGCGAGAAAGCGGTCTAGCCTCTGACCAATCTGTTCTTCCTGAATATCATATGACTGTGCTTCTTCCAAAAATGGTAACTCTTTCATTATTTATTTATTACTAACAGTCTCTTTCGAGGCACTTTCTACACGTTGCTCATCGTGAGGACGGCGCGTAAAGAAAATAAACAGAAAGAGCAGCACGACGCCAATAGTGATGCATGCGTCAGCAACATTGAAAATTGCGAAGTAGAAGTTAATCTGCGGAATGCGAAACGCAATAAAATCGACAACATAGCCGCCGTTGTGTATCCTGTCGATCAAGTTGCCTAAGGCACCACCAATAATCAAACCAAAGATTACTTTATAGTACAATGGGCCGGAATTCAAGATGCGGAGATAGATATAGCCAACTACAATCATCGCAACGATAATGAGAATGATGAGAATGCCAGTATTTCTGAGCATACTGAAAGCGGCTCCGCTATTTTGAATGTAGTAGAGAAGCAGGTACTGACTAACAAGTGAGACGCTTCTGCTTTCAGGAGGACTTAAATACGTAACCACCAGAAATTTTGTCCACTGATCAAGCGCAATAACAATAATGGTTACAAGCAATGCAAGTGCATCATAGACACGGGCACGGCTAGCTACTCTTGGAGTCACGATTGTCTCTTCTTCCTACAAGGCGTTCCTATTCTTATTGCTATTATGGTACACCCTTTTCACTTTTTTGTCTATCAGCTCAAAAACTTTTTCAATGAGGTCGCTCACAAGCCGTTTTGACAAGGAAAAGTTCTGTAAGTAGAAGTGGTAAGTTCCCTTATAGCTTTGTCTAAACGTCAACCATGACAGACAAATCGACACTTTTCGCTATGTCTGTAGACGCAACGATAACATGAATGCCGTAATATTCCAGTGCCTCTTTGTCCGCAAGCGCGATTTTGTCATCCGTTATAAGTGTATGAATAGTATTAAGTGTCGCAAAACGAGCGAGAAAAGCTTTGCCTAATTTTGAGCTATCCATACATAAAATTACTTGACGCGAAGAGCTAATAAATGCCTGCTTAACCTCGGCATCAGGCAAGTTACTTGACGAGAGTCCCTCTGGGATAAGCAAACCACTACTGGCAAGAAACAACTTATTGATGTGCAAATCTCGCAGTTGCGCAACGACTTGTGAGCCGAAGAAACAATGCGAGTCATGATGGAACATACCACCTAACATGATGAGGCGATAGTGGTCATTGCGTGCCACAACATTTGCTACGGCTAGAGAATGCGTCACGACGGTAAGCTGTACATCGGGCAGGCTACACGCTACCTCCATCGCAGTGCTTCCGCTATCTATCCCCACCACGTCTCCCTCTTCTACGAACATTTCTGTTGCTTTTCGGCCAATTGCCTGCTTTTCAATAAGATGTTCATGAACACGTATATTGAAGTTGGGTTCCACGCGTGTAGATGCTGAGAAGCGTGCAAAGCCATGTTCTACCTGTACCATCTGCTTCTCAGCCAATATTTGAAGATCACGTCGAATGGTCATTGGGGATACATTGAGTACACGGCTCATTTCTGAGATGGAACAACTCCCATTGGCTTTAAGCAATGCAGCAAGCTGTTTATGCCTATCTATCGTATTCGAGCGACTTTTTTCCATAAGCTAGCTTGGTTCTTTCTAATACAAACTAATACAAATGATAGACGACGATTTTATGATGCCAGCATATTCCTAACGAATCAGTGCTTAAATCAATAGTAGCATCTCGACCATGAAAAAGCAAAAAAAATCACCTTACCCATTGAATATTAACAAAATATCTGTTAATATGTTCTTAGTCAAACATTCAATGGTGCAATAAGAACATTGAATAGGGATGTCATCTTCCATAAATCTTGCTTCAATGGTGAAGCATCATCGTCATGTTAGTTCAGTTGAAAGGTGTTATCACTATGCGAGCTGCTATCATTGACAAACCTGGTGAGGTACGTGTCGGAACTGTTCCCGATCCAACACCTCAGCCACATGAAATCATTGTTCGGGTTGGTGCCTGTGGCATCTGTGGAACCGACCTACATATCGCTGCTGGCGAGTTTCCCCCGTCCCCCTACCCCATTGTGCCTGGACACGAATTTGCGGGCGAAATCGTTGCCATTGGCAGTGATGTCCCTCAAGGCATCGGCACGAAGAATACCAACATTAACATTGGTACAAGGGTAGCGATTGATCCTTCCCTGTACTGTGGTCACTGTACCTTCTGTCGCACGGGACATGGCAACCTTTGCTTGAACTGGGGCGCGATAGGCGATACGGTAAATGGTGCTTTTGCGGAATATGTCGTAGTGCCTGCTGCGAATGCCTATGTTTTGCCAGACAATATTTCCTATCGCGAGGCCGCTCTGATCGAGCCAATTTCGTGTGCTGTCCACGGTATTCACCGCCTCGCTCCTAAACTTGGTGATACCTTGCTCATTGTCGGTGCTGGAACAATGGGACTACTGCTGCTACAACTCGCGTTGCGGGGTGGAATAGCAAAAGTGACGGTCGTCGATCTGAATACGCAACGCCTGGAACGAGCCAAGCAGCTAGGGGCGTCCTACACAGGTACTGATGTGAAAGCACTGATCGCTGATGAACCACTTGGTTACGATTGTGTCGTCGATGCTACCGGTATCGCAGCGGCAATTGAGGGAGCCTATAACGCTGTAAAGCGTGGTGGCAAACTGATGGTGTTTGGCGTTGCCCCTGAAGAGTCACGTATCTCCCTCTCGCCCTTCCGCATCTACAACGATGAGACAACAGTACTTGGTTCGATGGCCGTTCTCTATTCTTTCCAGGCTGCCTTAGACCTCGTGAATAGTGGGGCGATTGCCATGGAAGTCTTACTTACTAAGACACTTCCCCTTGATGAATTTCCGCAGGCACTTGATTTGGTAAAGCGTGGTGTTGGTGTGAAGACTCAAGTGTTACCTAATGGGTAGGCCGTAAAGGTTCAGTAATACCTTCATTCCTATCATTCGACCTTGTCGTGATCAGTGTGTAACGCATTGACAATCATAAAGCGTTCTCTTTTTTTACTGCATCGAAGCACCCAACAAGGAAAGAATTACCATGAAGCATTTTGTACGAATGCTTACCTGTATTACAGGTCTTGCATTGCTCTTATCTGTACTGGCGAGTTGTTCTCCGTCGCAGTCTTCATCCTCAGGTACGACGACCCTGACCATTGCAACCGTTAATAACTCACAGATGGTGCAAATGGAACAACTGACAAAGCAAGTCTTTGAAAAGGACCATCCGAACATTAAGGTCAACTTCGTGACCTTACCAGAAAACGACCTGCGATCAAAAGTGACGCAGGACGTAGCCTCGAACGCGGGAAAATTCGACATTGCCACCATTGGCGATTACGAGACCCCTATCTGGGCGCACAACGGTTGGCTTCAGAACCTGCAACCTTACTTCGATAAGATGTCGTCTTCCGACAAGCAGAACTACAACTATGACGACCTTCTCAAGCCGATCATGTCCACCCTCTCCTATCAGAGTCATCCCTACGCTGTGCCGTTCTACGGTGAGAGTAGCATGATGATGTATAACAAGGACATTTTCGCGAAGCATCATCTGACCATGCCAATGCATCCAACATGGGACCAGATTACGCAATTAGCTAAGCAACTCCATGATCCGGCACACGGCACCACAGGAATACTCCTTCGCGGTCAGTCTGGTTGGGGTATGAATCTGGCACCACTCGACACCATGATTAACACCTATGGTGGTAGTTGGTTCAATACGGATTGGCAGCCTCAGTTGTCCAGCCCACCGGTGCAACAGGCCGTGACTACGTATGCTACGTTATTGCAGAAGTATGGTGAGTCAGGTGCTTCAACGTCTGGCTGGCAAGAGTGTGTGAACGCGATGACACAGGGCAAGGGCGCGATGTTCTATGATGCAACCTCGTTCGGTGGCGTGCTGGAAACGCCTTCATCGTCCACAGTTGCCGGTCACGTTGGCTATGCCTACGCACCAACTGCCGTGACCCCAAATGGCAGCCATTGGCTGTGGGCATGGTCACTTGGTCTCGTTAACTCTAGCCACAACAAGGATGTCGCGTTCCAGTTCATCACTTGGGCTACCAGTTCTCAATACCTGACGCTGGCAGGGAAAACCTTCGGCTGGGCCAACGTACCACCCGGCACCCGTACCTCGATTTACCAGAACGCTGACTATCAAAAGGCAGCACCTTTCGCCCAGATTACACTTGACTCGATCAATACGGCAACGCCGAATAATCCAACACTTAACCCCGTTCCCTATCATGGTGTTCAGTACGTCGGCATTCCACAATTCGAGTCGGCTGGTCAGCAGGTAAGTGAGTTGATGTCGGCGGTCGTTGCAGGCAAAATGACGGTCAGTCAAGCTCTGCAACAGTCTGATCAGATTCTGTCATCGCAGGTAAATAAGGGCAACGCATCCGGGTACTAGAGAGTACCTCTCTTATGAGGAGCGAGGGAGACCACCTTGTTATAGCAAGTAAACGGTCTCTCATCGCCGCCCCTAATTGCACAGGGAATGACTAGATAATAAGTAAAGAAGAGAGGTAGTCTTATGAGTCAGACAGATCAAACGATTCAGGCACCTACAGTACCGAAACCTAAAGTGCAAAGGCATAGTGTTCCAGTTGATGAGAGTCGACGAGGTGCAGGCAAATGGTTGCATCTTCCGGCGCTTTTTTACATGATTGTATTGACGCAAATTCCATTTTTGTTAGCCTTGTGGTTCAGCCTCCATGCGTGGAATCTGCTCGTACCGTCTGAGGGTTTTCCTTTTGTTGGCCTTGCGAACTATATCACAACACTTTTCCACGATCCGAACTTTTGGCCTATAATGGGCAATACCGTGCAGTTAGTGGTTGGGGCTATCGTCCTGGCACTCATCGCGGGCACGATACTAGCACTGCTATTAAATCGACCGTTATGGGGTAGAAATGTTTTGCGTGCCATAGCAACCATACCGTTTCTAGCGACGCCCTCGGTCATGGCACTGATATGGAAAGACCTCTTTCTCAGTTCTTCTTCAGGACTCGTGAATTGGGGATTACATCTGGTCGGCCTGCCTGAAGTACCCTGGTTTTCGGCTATTCCGCTACAAAGTGTGACATTTATTGTGGCCTGGGAATGGACGCCATTCGTGATGCTGGTCATTCTCGCGGGTCTTCAATCGGTTCCAGAAGAGGTGTTAGAGGCCGCCAAAGTTGATGGGGCGCGTGCATTTACAACGTTTTGGCTCGTCGTTTTTCCCTTACTGCGGAAAGCTTACGAGATTGCCCTTCTGTTCGGCACGATTTTTATTTTCCAGACGTTTGCCGAAATCTACGTTACGACAGCAGGTGGCCCTGGTGTATCGACGAACACGCTTCCCTACTACACCTATCGAACAGCCTTGACCTCTTTTCAAATTGGGCAGGCGGCAACGCTTGGCGTGATAGGCGTACTAGTCGCGATCCTCGCCGCAAGGGGTATGTTGCGACTTGTAGCCGAAAGGAGCTAGCTCATGGGGACGACGCAAAAATGGCCTCAGATTGGATGGTCTGTACTGACCTATGTCCTGGTTTTTTTACTGGTCTTTCCAGTGCTATGGATGATCATGACTGGATTTAAGACAGAAATCGCAGCGATCACGGTTCCACCAGCACTATTCTTTCAGCCAACGCTCGATCAGTTTGGGCTGGCGATTTCGGCGGGCTTCGGTGCCTACTTGTTTAATAGTGCGGTGGCTTCCCTGGTATCGACGGCTATTGCCCTGTTGCTAGCGATTCCCGCCGCATATGCGATGGTCTTTGAGATGTCAAAGAAGTCCTCCAACGATATGCTCTTCTTTGTACTCTCTACACGCTTCATGCCGTTCGCCGCCATTCTTGTTCCATTATATGTGATCATCACACGTCTCAATTTGCTGGACAACCTGCTGACGTTGATTATTGTCTACACGGCAATGAACCTACCCCTGATTATCTGGATGGCTCGTTCGTACTTCATGGACCTGCCAAAGGAGGTTTTAGAGGGTGCATGGTTAGATGGTTGCACAACATTGCAAACGATAGTCAAGATTGTTGTGCCAATGGCTGCGCCTGGATTAGCGGCGGCGGCATTGCTTTCTATCATTTTCGCCTGGAATGATTTCTTCTTCGCCGTGACCTTGACCTACACGAACTCTCCCACCTTACCAATCATGGTCGCGGCGTTTACGAGTAACGAAGGTCTGTTCCTGGCAAAGGTGTCCGCGCTGGCGACGATGATTATCATTGTGCCCGTCGCCATCGGCGTTTATGCACAGAAGCACCTTGTGCGAGGACTGACTGGTGGTGCTCTGAAATAACCAGAGTTGAATTGAATAAAAAGGTTGAGAGGGGTAGTATGTGCGACAATACACACATTCATTGCCGCACATACTACGCTTGTCTCGCGCAATCTATAACAACTTGTTACGATACATTCGTATCAGTATCGTATAATTCCTCGCGACCGAGGTTATGTTGCTCTATTTGCTCCTCTTCCTCAATAGTGCGTGATGCCCACGGAATGACTTCGAGCCGCTTCTCTGGAATAGGCTTGCCAGATACAACACTTTTTCCATATGTACCATTCTCAATGCGTTTCAGTGCCTCCTGTACCTCTGTCAGAAGCGCCTGTTCGTTATACTCGATTGACTGTTCCTTCTGGATCTCGTCAAAGTCTATCGCGGTTTCTTCAAAGTCTTGGGAACCCTCATTAGCCTCTATTGAATCAACGGGTGTAGGATGAGCTTCTGTTAGAGAAGCCATGTTACCTTGTAATTCCTTCTGTTTTGCCTCTAGGCGCTCTTTCATCTTCTGTATGTCTATCGTCATTGCCAGCTTCCTTTCAAAATATATTGATAAAATGTATACGTATCTTTAGAGTATCACGTCTCATCTCCCGCTAAAGAAAAATGCATAAGAAACTCAGCAAATTATCTTCTTTGCTTGTTAACGTGTATACTATATCATGTTATGGAACTTGCCCCATATGCTATTCTTATGAGGGGTAAAAAGAAGATGATAAAGGATGACGAGTATGGCAACACCACACATCCCGCAACATTCCAGTGAAGATCAAGATATACCATCGCTCTTTAGTGACTTCGACCTCTACCTGTTTGGGCAGGGGAAAAACTACCGCATTTACGATAAAATGGGGGCGCATCCCCGTGTTGTTAATAGAATCTCAGGTGTAAACTTTGCAGTTTGGGCGCCAGGCGCAGACGCGATCTCCGTCATAGGGGATTTCAATAACTGGAATCGTGGTGCTGCACCAATGCATCTGCGCCACAATGACCTTGGTGTGTGGGAATGTTTTGCTCCCAACGTCTCCATTGGTGCACTGTATAAATATGCCATTTATTCTCGTTACAACAACTATTCCGTTGATAAAACGGATCCATACGGCTTTGCAGCCGAACTACGCCCCAATACGGCAAGTATTGTCACAGATATTCATCAACATGCATGGCAAGATAGCACCTGGATGAGCCATCGTGAGGAGCGACAGCGTGTCAGTGCGCCAGTGTCAATTTATGAAGTGCATTTAGGCTCATGGCGTCATGTTCCTGAGCGACACCAAGAAGGGGCGGTAGAAGAGGATCGTTATATGACGTACCGTGAGCTTGCGCCTGCGCTCTCCGACTATGTTAAGGACATGGGCTTCACGCATGTAGAGCTGATGCCAATTACTGAATATCCCTATGATGGCTCATGGGGATATCAAGCTACAGGTTACTATGCTCCAACAAGTCGATTTGGCACACCAGAGGACTTTCAATACTTTATTGATTATATGCATCAACAGGGCATCGGTGTCTTACTGGACTGGATTCCTTCACACTTTCCCAAAGATGGAACTGCATTAAGCTACTTTGATGGTACACACCTGTACGAATATGCCGACTCGCGTAAAGGTGAGCACAAAGAATGGGGAAGCTATGTGTTTGACTACGGACGTAGCGAGGTCAAAAACTTTCTGATAGCCAGCGCACTGTTCTGGTTGCATGAGTACCATTTTGATGGTCTGCGTGTGGATGCCGTAGCTTCTATGCTCTACCTGGACTATATGCGTGAGCCGGGGCAGTGGGTGGTAAATCAACATGGAGGCCGCGAACATCTGGAAGCAGTAGACTTTTTGCGCCAGTTGAATGAAGCCGTCTATGCAGAGGAACAAGGAGCAATTACTGTTGCCGAGGAGTCCACATCATGGCCGCTTGTATCGCGTCCTACCTATGTAGGAGGTCTTGGCTTTAGCTACAAGTGGAACATGGGCTGGATGCACGATATGCTTGAGTATATGCATCTCGATCCCATTCACCGACGCTACCATCATAACAACATCACCTTCTCACTCATGTATGCCTACTCCGAGAACTTTGTGTTGCCACTCTCACATGATGAAGTGGTGCACATTAAAGGCTCGATGATTAACAAGATGCCGGGTGATTTGTGGCAAAAATTCGCCAATCTTCGTTCCTTCTATGGCTATATGTGGGGTCATCCAGGGAAAAAGTTGCTCTTCATGGGAGGAGAATTTGGACAGTGGCACGAATGGAATTACGCTGAAAGTCTCGACTGGCATCTCCTCACTCCACCGAGTGACCCCCACCATGCTCAATTACACGACTTTGTGCGAGAACTCAATCGTCTCTATCACCAGGAGCCTGCCTTAAGCGTATTAGATACAGAAGAGCAAGGGTTCTCCTGGATAGACCCGCATGACTCGGACAATAGCGTTATATCCTTCATGCGGCGCAGTGGGCGAAAAGAAGAAACGTTACTCTTTGTCTGTAATTTTACACCTGTTCCTCGTCATGGCTATAGAGTAGGTGTGCCTTATGCAGGCGAGTATGATGAAATTATCAATAGTGATGATTCGCGTTATGGTGGAAGTGGACTTGTGAATGATCAGCCAATGCAAAGTGGCCCCATCCACTGGCAATCATGTCCGCATTCTATTCTCTTGACACTTCCACCACTCGCCACCATTGTTCTCAAACCCCGAACGTTGGAAAAAGAGAGCAACAAACAGACAGAACACAGCAAATAATAATTTGTACCTAGAGAAGAGAATTCGTAATGAGTCGTAACAACGGAAAAGCTTCCGGCTTAAATAACAACAATAGAACAGCAAAGGACCGTTATCGTTCCGAGAGAAGTAAGGGTCATGCGCTAACAGAGGATGAACGCTTACTAAGTCGCCCTACACAACCACTCGTGAGTCCCACAGATCCTTTGACGCAAGAGCAGGTTAAGCAAGAGCAACATGCCTTTGACCGTGCGATGAATTTTGATTTTACCCTCACAGATCCCTGGCGTGTTCTACGCATTACCAGCGAATTCGTCATGGGTTTTGATGCTCTTGCTCATATACCACCAGCTGTGACAATCTTTGGCTCTGCACGTACCAAACCTGAGGATGCTGAATACACGTCAGCAGTAGAAACAGCCCGTTTGTTGGCAAAAGCAGGCTTTGCCATCATCACAGGTGGCGGTCCGGGCATTATGGAGGCTGCAAATAAGGGTGCTCAAGAGGGCGAAAATCTTTCAATTGGGTGTAATATCGAATTGCCTTTTGAGCAGTCATCCAATCAATACCTCGACATCTCGCTTGATTTCAGTTACTTTTTTGTGCGTAAGACCATGTTTATGAAATATTCTAATGCGTTCATCATTTATCCCGGTGGCTTCGGAACGATGGATGAACTCTTCGAGGCATTGACGCTTATTCAAACCAAGAAAGTAAGTAACTTTCCTATCATCCTTTATGGCTCAACGTATTGGAGTGGCCTTGTCAATTGGATTAATGACACGATGTTACTCTCAAGCAAAATCTCATCAACGGATACCTCTTTGCTTCGTGTTTCTGACAACCCCGAAGAAATTTGTAAGCTTGTTAGTGAGGCGTACAAAGAGAACTACCGTTTAGAGGGGGAGCTTCTACAGAGTTACCAACACAAGTCTATTCGGTAGATAATGAGACGAAAGCGGAGGACTTCTCATTGCGGTCAACCTCGGCGATCTCGCCTTGACGAGCCTCACCCATGACCTCAAGGATTTCGTGTCGCTTGTGCCGACCCACTACACCACCCCTGCGTCTCAGCAAGAGCCTCTGCGTCTGTATGCCCTGGATGATTACGTCGATTGGATCAGCCAGCAGCACCCTGAGCTGTACACGTTGGCGCTTCGAGATGGATTGCCCGAGGACCAACACGCAGTCGCACCGGAATTGTGGACCTCCCACTTGCCGGTCGCGTCTCACCAATCGACGTGGATCACGGAGCAGACGATGGCCTTTATCAAGCGGCACCACCAGGAGCGGTTCTTCGCCTGGTGTTCCTTCGTTGACCCACACCACCCCTTCAACGCACCGCGTGCCTACCGTGACCTCTACGACCCGGCAGCCTTGACCGAGCTTGTCTGGCGTGAGGGTGAGTTGGAGAGCCGTTCACACTACCACCGTGAGCGTCATCAGGAGCAGTGGGAGACCTGGCACACCCACTGGCGGGAGTACCGCGCCCAGTACTACGGCATGATTTCACTGATCGATGAGCAGATCGGTCGACTCATGAGGCATTTGGAAGATCTGGGGCTGCTCGACAACACCGTGGTGATCTTCACCTCCGATCATGGGGAGATGCTCGGTGATCACGGTCTAAGCCGCAAGGGTCTCTTCCATTACGAGCCACTGATCCGTATTCCTCTGCTCTTTCACGCCTCAGGACATATCGTTGGCGGCCTGCGACAGCACGGGATCGTGCAAAGCGTGGATATCCCTGCGACGATCCTGGACCTGGTGGGTATCCCCTTGCCGCAGGAGTATCAAGGACTCTCTCTGGTTCCCTGGTGCCGAGGGGAGCACAATGATGCTCCACGCTCGTATGCGCTGGTCACCAACGGGGGGGAAGGTTCTGACTATCACCCCTGGCCTGAGTTGCGCACTCTGGTCACCGAGCGGTGGAAACTGCAGCACTACGTCAAGGAGGGCCGTGTGGAGATCGACGATCTGGTACAGGACCCTCAAGAACTCCACCCGCTTGACGTAGAAAAGCATGAGCTTCTGGTGCGAAGCTTACTCGGAACCTTGGTAGACGCTGGCAGTGCGGCGAGCGTGTGGGGACAGCACATCGGGCGGTGGTGAATGCGGGCGTAGCATGAAACATAGATCTGTGTTTCTTTCTTAGCCCAACATGATTGGCAACAACACCCCGAGGGCTAAAGCAAACAGCCAGAGGGCAGGTGCGGGTGTTCCAGTTGAGCGGCGTCGACGTTCTTCACGAAGAGCAACGCGCATCTCTTGAGCAGCACGACTCGCCATTGGGTCCACTCTTTCGCGTTTGCGCTGATCACCATCCAAGTTCATCGTCTGCACAATGTCGCGTGGGAAAAACAATTCGACGATCCAGTCGCTTAACACGCGCAGTTGACGCTCCAACCCTGGTAACTTAGAAAGGTAGATCCCACGCCACAGAAGCCAGGCCAGGAAACCGGAGAAGCGGAAGCTTTTGATTTCAGCACACGCCGTTTGATAGCCGACAACGCAGAGGATGCCCAACGCGTCAAAGTGAAATGGTTTGAGTGGTTGTCCATGCACACGAGCATAAATGTTGTGCGCTAAGGTGTTAGCTTCATGTAGAGCGAACTGAGCTGTTGGAGGACAGGGGTGGCCTGTTTTCGCGTCTGGTACAGAGGCGCAATCGCCAACCGCCCAGAGGCCAGGAAGACCAGGGACAGCGAGCGTTGTATCCACAAGCAGCGCGCCACGCGTATCATGCTCGGCTGCTATTGCTTGCATCAGTGGATTTGGCGCGACACCTGCTGTCCAGACGAGCGTTTCTGTGCGAATCTCTTCCTCTGTTTTGAGAACAACAACTCCTTCGTGTGCATCAACTAAACGCGTGTTGAGTTTGAAGGTGACACCACGAGCCTGCATACGCTCAAGAGCATAGTGCGCTAATGATTCACTTAATTCTGGGAGAATACGATCTCGTGAGTGAACGACAATGATCTGTGCTTCCTTGGGGGGAATATTGGGATAGTAAGGCAACGAACCACGCACAAAGTCATTCACCGCACCAGCCAATTCTGCTCCGGCAAAACCAGCTCCTGCTATCACGATGGTCAACAAGGCTTGACGCTTTATAGGATCGGTTTCTTGATCAGCGCGCTCCAACACAGCAATAAGATGGTCACACGACGCTACTATGAAGCGTAATTGCCAGAAGCGAGCTTCCTAGTGCGCCTGCGAACAAGCCGATGATGGCGCGTCGCGAATATGTATTCATATACTTCCTATGTGTTGCTACCAGATTTAGTAGTTCATCTGCATGATCAGACCCATACAAGCGATCCATTTTGTACTCAATTGTGAACATTCGTTGGGTTTAGTGTACTACTATATAGCTTGGACCTGTACCATGTGATAGCCTTTCGCGCCACCAGGGACTGTGCCTTGCGCCTTTTGCTCCTGAAGTTCTCCCTTACCGTTTGTCGCACGTACTACAAGCGTATGTTCTCCGGGGGTGGTCGGCGTCCATTGCCATGTCCACAGCACCCATGCATCTTTTGAAAGTGGCGGTTGTAGTGTCACCTCGTTCCATGTCAAGTCTGTATCCGTACTCATCTCAACCCTTTGGATGCCTAAGCTACCACCAAAGGCGATACCGCCAACCTCGACAGGCCGTCCAACTGCGACGTTCCCCTGTGGACGGTCGATACGGCTAGTGAGATGTAAGGGACCGTTGTACCAGTGCTGGTCAGAGTAGAGACCTCCCACAAAATGATCAGTTAGTTCGACGCGTGTCAGCCACTTGGGATTTTCCTCACCAAAGCGACCAGGGATGAGTACACGCAACGGGAAGCCATGCCGTTTGGGTAAAACTTCACCATTCATGCGCCAGGCCAGGAGCGCATCAGCCTCAAGGACCTCCGCAAGAGGCAAGCTTACCGTGTAACCATCAACACTGTAGAACGCAACATATTTCGCGCCCGCAGTGGTACCACCACGTTGCTCTAACAATGTCTTGAGCGTTACACCCTGCCAGACGGCGGTACTCATAAGATGCGCTCCAACTTCGTTCGCAATACATTCAAGCGTAATTGCGCGTGATGTTGAGGGCAACTGCTGTAATACTTCATAGTTGTAGACACCTGGGTTGCCCACTAAGCCTGTGACTTCGAGTTGCCAGATATCGGCATTGACCGTTGGATCAACCGTATTTTGTGTCACCACATAGTGCTGGTCATTGGGCGTGATTGGTGATGTCACATTCTGCGGTGACGGTGTGCGTATCCCATCATAACTCGTATACCCTTTGAGATACTGACCTATCACACCAAGTGTTCCTGCACCCGCTCCAACACCTAGTGCCGCAACACCTGCACGCGAGAGGAGGAGCCGACGTCCAGCAGCAGGATTGGCGACGATGGCCTGTTTCGGCAAAATCGCACGATATGCGAGACAGAGCGCAACAGCATATGCAATAAAGTCTACCAGGAGGGCAAGGATGGAAAAGAGTGTTGCTTGCAGGATAGGTAGACCAAACTGGTTCTGTCGTAGTTCCTCTTGAAACAGAATGCTACTAATCAAGGTTAAGATCACCCCAAAAGCGAGCGCAATGAGCCATTCGCGCCGTTGTGGTCGATAGCCATCTACTGGCAAACGGAGGCGCACAAGGGGAGCATAGAGCAAACTGAGTATGGTGCCAGCGGCAATCATGCCAAGGACGGCAAGCCCTAATGGAGTCGTTTTTGAGTTTGGTGAAAAGGCGATCTGCAAGTCTACAAACTTGAAGGCACTCAAGTGTTTTAGCACAAAATAGCTGAAGAGTTCTACAGGTGTTGGAGTACCAGCCGCGATACGCAAAATGCCCATGACACAGACTGTCACAAGACTTGCAACAAGGCCAGCAAGCAAGACAAACACACTAGAGAGAAGACGAGTACGCATTTTTGAAGAAGGTGCAAGTTGCGGAACGTCATTAAATTGAGCAGTTGGTTGATCTGTACTACGCATGATTGCTCTATTCCCTTCACCGTACAACAAGAGGCACGGGTCCGATGTATCACATTGTTTTAGTGTAGCGATGCTGAGCATGGGTGCGATTATTATTTCGCGTTTTGCTGCATGTATTTGATGAAATTAGCCGTGTCAGCCCCAACAAGGCGACCAATCGCACCACTAGAGTAGACCGAGACGGCAATTGTGCCATCGGGTTGCAACACGAAGCCTGTGGCTTGCAAGTATAATGGATCTTCGTTCACAGTAACCCCGATTTTTTGCGCGATCTCCTGTGCATCTAACCCATACAGATATCAAGGCTTCCTTTGTACGGAAGTGATAGTACACGTTGCCAAGTGGCACCTATGCCTGCTGTGCGATCTCCGCCAACGTCGAGCGGGTGACACCGTGCTGGTAAAACATGGTCTTTGCGGCCTCAACGAGACGGTCTCGTTTTGAAAAAGTGGTCATACCGAGTCTCCAAAAAACTTAGCTGGTTAACTAACTTATATCACTCATAGTGTAGTCGGAGGAGAGCGGGTTTGTCAAGGACAGCAAATGCGGGTGTAAGGCAAGCATGGAGATTCTTAAAGTGGAACACTTGTGACCAAGACTGAGGCATATTCTTACGAGTACCGCTCTACCTCTTTGTCAGAGAGCGATACAACAATACTGCTCATCGCATCTGTTCCCCCACGAGCAAGTGCCGTTTCTAGCAATTTAGAAGCTATCTGTGAGGGCCCCAACACAGAAGCATTCAGTATGTGTTGAACATCAGTAGGATACATCAACTTCCATACATTATCCGAACAGAGGAGCAAGATATCATCCATGTGCAAAGGGACCGGAAAAATATCGACCTCCACCAAGGAACTGCTACCGATATGGCGATACGTGTGGTCGCTTTCTGGGTGGGTAGTGCGAGTATCATCAGGGGTCGTTGTCGTCTCAGCTTCGATCAGGTATGCCCCACTCGAATGATCTCGTGTCACCTGGTACAATCCACTGGATTGACGATAGAGATAGGTACAACTCTCACCAACGTTGGCGATGTAGGCGTTTGCACCTACCACTACGACTGCTGTCATCATTGTTTCCAACGCCGCTTGTCCTTGCTGCTTCCATTGGTAGATAACCTCGTTGGTTCGTTGTACGCTCTCGCTCAACAACGCCATCAATGTCTCTTCGCCGATCTCAGCATCTCCCAGTAACGGTGGTACAAGTGTGTTACTCATCACGCGAACAGCGAGACGACTCGCTTCTTGTCCATGCTCATGACGACCCATCCCATCAGCAAGCACAAACACTCCAAATGACTGCTCCTCCCCATTATGCGTCTGGACTCCCTGCATAGCAAACAAGCTATTCATGTTCTGCTTGCGTTTCCGTATGCTTCCGGAATGCCAGATCGTTGCGATATTTAGTCTCATAGGTGGAGTAGAGTGCAGTCTTCCTTTGAGCGAGGTCTGTTTCACTGTTTCTTGCCCGTGTGTCATCGCTCTTTCTCCTCTCTATTTCTCTCAAGCATGCAACACTGCGTTGTTGCAGCAGGAAAACTGCCAGTACACTACATATGTACCCTGATTCTCGTCTCACTCACTCTGCTTCCCTTTGTACTTTAATGTTAGAGTTCTCGCAATACCTCCACGTAGCCGCAACACGCGTGAAGTAAAAGAAGTCGCGTTGTTCTGTTTTGTAGAGATACTCATTCCCACTTCCTTGCATCGCGGGATACAGTTTGGCGATGGAGAGTGTTCCATTCGAGAGACGTTGATAGAAAAAGGCACGTACCCAATTAGGAAAATTACTATTTGTCATCTCTACGTTCCTCTATACATACATCGTGTTTACGTTGTCTCCTGACACACTGAAAGACTGGCAACGAGGAAGTATGCATTCTTCTCGTCACCAGTCCTCTTATCACAAGAGCAACTTAATTGTTGCCTTCAAAGTTGCCATCTTGCTGAGTATTAGGACCGCCGGGGCCGTCTGTCTCAGTTCCTGGTGTCTCAATGCTTTCGCTTTCGAGACCTACTGCTTCTGCCATGAGGTGTTTCCTCCTTTCTTTTCGTATTGTGTGCCGTTCACGCTTTCGCATCATGCGCACAATTCAATCATAGAAGGCATCTATGAGAGAGCAATGAAAGCACTATGAGAAAATGACCTTTTCTAAAGACGCGGAAGGATTGCCGTCGTCTGCTTCGCGATATCGGTCCGTTGTTGTCCTTGTACAAGCGCGGCATACACACCGTTACGCTTGAGAAGTTCCTCGTGATTGCCCACCTCAACGACGCTGCCCCGTTCTACAACGGCAATCACATCTGCCGAGCGTACTGTTGAGAGACGATGCGCAACGAGCAGGATGGTGTGTTGTGGGCGTAACCCTTCGAGTGTAAAGCGTAACCGCTCCTCGGAGAGCGTATCGAGCGCGGATGTTGCCTCATCAAAAATGAGGATAGGTGCCGAGCGTACCAATGCACGGGCAATGGCAACCCGTTGGCGTTGTCCACCAGAGAGTTTTGCGCCGCGCGGTCCAATCAGGGTATCCAGTCCATCAGCAAGCTTCATCTCCGCGATGCCCGTCTGCTGAACGGCACGTAGAATGTCCTGTTCTGTGGCATCTAGGCGCCCATACGCAATGTTCTCACGTATACTTCCCATGAGTAAAGAGACTTCTTGTGGAACTACCGCCATCCACTTGCGTAACGCTTCCGTCTCGAACTCCCGGAGATCATGACCAAAGATGCGAATATGGCCCGTGTCAGGCTCATAGAAGCGTTGTAACAGTGCAACTGCAGTTGACTTTCCACCGCCGCTTGCACCAACAAGAGCGACGATAGCTCCACGAGGCACGGTGAGTGAGAAGTCTTGGAGTACAGGTTGCCCAGGAGTATACGCAAATGAAACCTGTTCAAAGGCAATGGCAGGTGTATTTGCTTCATGTGGCATTTCACGCCAGGGAAGCGTTGCAGCCTCTGGCTCATCATCGCTTGCAGGTACGTCCAGGATTCCTGCCACGCGCTCTGCTGCCGCCAGACCGCCCTGCATCGTATTCCCCAGCCGACTGAGGCTGAGCAAGGGATTATAGAGTTGACCCAGATAGGCCAGGAAAATGACTAGTCCACCAATGGTCAATGTTCCTGAAGCGAGTGCTTGTGCGCCAAAGTAGACAACCAGTATTGTTCCTACCGTCGCTACGATGTCACTGAGTGGAGCAAAAACGGCGCGTTGACGGGCAGCTTTCATGCGTGCGTTCCAGTGCTGTACACCACGCTCATATAAGCCTTGCGCTTCGTACTCCTGGCGCATAAAGGACTTGACCAGCGCGATAGCTGAAAAAGGCTCCTCTGCCGCTGATGTCAGCTCGGCTAGCCGTACTCGCACCTCGCGTGAGGCGTTGCGAGTACGGCGGGCGTAGATGACTAATGATGCGAATAAGAAGGGTAGAATGGCGAGTGAGACGAGAGCTAATGGTGGGTCGAGGTAGAAAAGCATTGCGGCAAAGACAAGAATGGTGAGTGCTTGCGTTGCTCCATCCGTGATACCAGACACCAGTAGGTCTTCAACTGCCCCGACATCGCTAATAAGACGGCTGATGCTCTCACCCACACGATGGCTATTGTGATAGCGCAATGAAAGGCGCAGAAAGCGACGGAACAACTGCTGGCGCAGATCAATCACCGCACGTCCTCCTACGAAGGCCCCGAAGTATTGATCGACATAGTTCGCAATGCCTTTTGCCAGTGAAATTGCCAGGTAGCCACCACAAATGATGAGAACAAGATTGCCAGTAGGATGCTGTACGAGATCATCGACAATCAGTTTGAGCAGGTAGATTTTTGCGGCATTGAGGAGCGGTCGTGCTAGTGTTGCGAGAAAGGTCACGAACAGGCGTCCCCGGTATGGTTTGAGCAGAGTGAGAAAGCGGAGCCAGATACGCATTAGTCTAGCTCCTCACGCCATTCATGGTCGAGCAGTCCCATATGCAGAAAACTCACCCAGCATCCCTTGCTCCATACAGCATCGCGCTCGCAGCCTTCAAGCACAAACCCTAGACGCGTATAGACAGCGATGGCACGAACATTATCCTCGCGCACAACAAGCCCGATACGGTGCAATCCTAACTCGTGGAAGCAGAAGCCTGTAAGCGTGTGAAGTGCATTCGTGCCATAGCCCTGCCCATGCATATCTGGAGCAATAAAAAGACGTACTGTGGCTTTACGTGCGGCAAGATCGAGATCATTGAGACGAAGAAAGCCAACAACAGCCGACGTTTTCGTCTGAATTGCCAGCAACTTGACACGGGGTGTGCGGAGTAGTCGCTCGAACTCTTGCTCATGACTTTCGCGAGCATCGAGTGCAGTGGCAGTTGTTGCCATCCAGGAATCAATCTGTGGGTCATGTTCCCACTGGCGCAGAAGTGCCAGATCACCAGCACGCACGGGCCGCAGGTCAACCAATCGTCCAGAAATCATACGTAATCCTTCCTCTTCTTTCCCATAAATGGTTCATCACTTTATAGAAAGAAGTATGGAGGCATTCAATGATACGAGCATGAGAACATCATTTTTTGTTCTCATGCTCGTATCATTGAATGCCTCCATACTAAAGAACATACCTTCTTGAGAAGGTGAAAAGGAATGGAAAAGAGTTTCTTTTGTGAAAGGAGCAATGATAGATGCAACACACTATGCGTCGAATAGGGACGATAGGGATAGTGAGTTTTCTTGTCCTCTGGCTTGCTGGGTGTGGTGCGTTAGTGACGACACCATCACCACCCATTCATGCAACAGGTTCGACGGCTATCACACAGCCGTATCCCACGCCTACGACAACCAAAACACTCTATAGCAACGCCTTGACACAGCAAGCGACAGGCTGGGCAAAGAGTCCCGCCTGTACATTTACAAGCAGTGGATTGACAGTACTGCCCAGTGGTGGACAAGCCTACATCTGCCTTGCCCCGACTACATCTGTCGCTGATATGTCCGCGACTGTCTCTGTACGACAAACAACTGGCTCGCTGAGTCACGCTTTTGGCATTGCGTTTCATCATGAAGCACCAAAAAACTACTACTTTTTTGGAATTGATGCTCATGGTCGTTTCACGCTTACCGTCGTCGTCAACGATGTTAGCCATGTTGTTCTTCCCTTTACACATACCACCATCATTCATACTGGAATAAATGTCGCAAACCAGCTTCAGGTTATCATGAAAGGGCAGCACGCAACGCTTCTGGTAAACGGGTCTCCAGTTGGTCAAGCGACCCTTTCCACCTTTGCGAACGGCACCGTTGGGCTACGTGGGATTAATGATGGTGAGGTTCTCTTTCAGCAGCTTTCGATCTCCCCAGTGTAAGGGCATCTGAATGCACCATTTTCGTTGGAGTCAAGGGTAAGGTAATGAGAAAGATTGAGCCTTGCCCCACCTGACTCTCGACAGAAATGGAGCCTCCGTGTGCGTGAATAACCCATTCAACAATAGCGAGACCTAACCCACTACTATTACCATCCGTTCGCACACGTGCTGGATCAACACGGTAAAAACGCTCAAAGAGATGAGGGATGTGCTCAGGTGCAATGCCTATCCCTGTATCATGAATGGCAAGATATGCTGTATGCTCCTTTTGCTCAACGCTGACCGTTACATGTCCACCCGCATTCGTGTAGATAATGGCGTTATCCAGTAGATTGATGAGTGCTTGAATAAGGCGTACTTCGTCACCGAGAACAGTCACTGGCTTGGTGATTTGTACATGGAGTGCAATGTGATGCTCCATTGCCAATATTTCAGCGTTGGAGACAACACCTTCAACAATTTGATCGAGGCGTACAGGCTCCAGTTCAAGTATTGTTTTTCCCTCGTCAGAGCGTGCCAGGGCCAGGAGTTCACTAATAAGATGACCTAGGCGCTCAGCCTCACTATTGATATTCCCCAAGACCTGTTTGAACTCTTGTGGCGTCATTTCTTCAAGCATTGCCAGGTCTGTCATACTGCGAATGACGGCAACAGGGGTACGCAGTTCATGAGAAGCATCCGCGACAAAGCGGCGTTGGCGTTTGAATGCCTCTTCCAAACGGCTTATCATTTCATTGAGCGTCGTTGCCAGGCGATGGACTTCATCATGAGTACGTGGCACTGGCACGCGTTGATGAAGGTCTCCTGCTTGAATTTGTTGTGTGGTACGGGTCAGGCGATCAATCGGCACGAAGGCACGCGAGGCTAGCCAGTAACTCCCAAGCGCACTAAGCAGTAAGATACATGGCGCAATGAGAACTAATTCGAGGGCGACACTGCGCAATGCCGTATTGAGTTGTGTGAGCGACTCTCCAACTTGTACGATTGCAAGGTGTGTGTTACTTTCGGTCAGGACCATACTATACAGCCGTACCTGCTGTCCAGTACGGGTCGTCACATTTCCGTGCCAGGGCGTTCCTGGTAGTGCTTGCGTAACACTTATAGAAGGAATGCGTAATGCTGTAAACGCAGATGTTTCTCGCAGAATATGCCCTTTGGTATCCAGAATACGCACAAGTGAGCCAAAGTTGACATCCACATGATTTCCCTGTTGATCCACCGCATTCGTTCCGAGCTCTGGCAGGTCACCTGTCACATTCTGGATAGTGATTTTGCCACTATCAGTTGTTGTGATGCCATTGCTAATCTGCTCGGCTCGCTGCTGAAGCGAGGTATCAAGGTTGCCTAGCAACGAGGCTTGAAGTTGCGTATAGAGAAGCGTATCTGAAAAGAAAATGAGCACTGCAAAGACAGCCGTGTACCAGAACATCAGCTGCAGACGGACCCCCAGAGGCCACATCCGAGAAAACAGTGTGTTCATTGATCTGGCTCCTTGAGTTGATAGCCAGAGCCGCGAATGGTGTGGATCACATCAGACTCTCCCTCGGCACACAGTTTATTTCGCACATAGCGAATATAGACATCGATCACGTTTGAAAGATGTTCCGCATCAAAATTCCAGACATGTTCCGCGATCATCGTTCGGCTCAAGACCTGTCGAGGATGACGCATCAAGAACTCTAAAAGCGCATATTCCTTACTTGAAAGAACAATGAGCCGTTCCCCTCGTTTCGCTTCATGAGTCGTCGTGTCAAGGGTAATATCCAGGAACGACAAGACCGAGGTCTTTGAAGAACTTTCCCGCCTGAGCAATGCCCGTACTCGCGCTTCCAACTCACTAAACGCAAATGGTTTCACAAGATAGTCGTCCGCGCCAAGATTGAGGCCCGTCACACGTTGATCAACCTCGCCGAGAGCAGTGAGCATCAAAATAGGATACTTCCTTTTGTGATCTCGCAACTGTCGGCAGACCTCGAAGCCGTTGAGACTAGGTAAGAGAATATCTAAGATGATAAGGTCATATGGAATACTGAGACCCAGCGAGACGGCATCGTCACCATCGGTCACTAGATCAACCGCGTAATGATACTTTTCAAGACTCTTCTTCAAATTTGGTCCCAGGGATGGATTATCTTCCGCAACTAAAATCCGCATAGAGCACTCCACTTCTTATACATAGTAGGACACGTAGCTCTCCTTCTGGTTTTCATTGTATGTGAGAAAAATGAGGCGGAGATGAGGATGTTCTCTGATACATTTCTCGAGAAATCATACTGGCTCTCTCTCGTGTCGACTGGAAGCATACTTCTCCTCTTCCTTCTTCTTGCTCCCCTCTTTTCTGTTCGTAGCAACACAAATACTCCACTGCAAAGCCGCAAGTGACAGTATACGACAAGACAATCTCCTGCTTTTGCCGTATACCGTTGCATGTGATGTGGAATCAAGGTAAAATGTAGAGGATAGAAAGTGTTATTGTTCTTCTCATCCATATCCTGCAAGATCGCACCGTTCAGAAAAGCATTGACCATTCATTGTACTTATTGTGCAACAAAGCTGATGAGTGAGAGTGGCTTAAAAGGTACGACGAGTCATTATAAGGAAGTATAAGATAGGGGTCGTCATGGTGATGCAACCGGAAAACGTGTATCCACGCCAATCGAGTAACAGTGAAGATATGAGTTCGCTCGTTGGCAGATCATTAGGTCAGTTCCGTGTTGTTGAGCGTATTGGCGCAGGTGGCATGGCAACGGTCTTCAAAGCATATCAGCCAACGCTAGATCGCTATGTCGCCATCAAAGTCTTGCCCCCGCATCACGCACGTGATCAGGTGTTCGTGAAACGTTTCGTACAAGAGGCACGTTCTGTTGCGAAACTGACACATCCGAATATCGTGCAAATTCATGATTTTAGTTCGGAGGAAGAAGGAAACCTCACCTATATTGTAATGGAGTATGTCGAGGGAGGAACGCTGAAAGATCGTCTCAAACGTGCTCTTGCTGTTCCAGAAGCGGTAGGATACATCATTCAAGCCGCTGAAGGACTTGATTGTGCTCATCGTAATGGCATTATTCACCGCGATGTAAAACCGGCCAATATGTTGTTGCGCAAAGATGGGCATCTGCTCCTCTCCGATTTTGGTATTGCAAAGATTCTTGAGGGCACAACAAATCTCACACGCGTTGGTACTGGCATTGGAACACCGCAGTATATGTCACCCGAACAGGGAACGGGACAGGGCGTTGATCGACGTAGTGATATTTACTCGCTGGGTATCGTGTTTTTTCATTGCCTGACTGGTCGTGTACCATTTACTGCCGATAGCCCATTATCAATTACCCTCAAGCATATTCATGATCCTCTTCCTGCTGATCGTATGCTTGCCGAGGGTGTACCCGATCCAGTTGTGCAAGTCGTATTACAAATGACGGCGAAAGATGCACATGAACGCTATCAGTCTGCCGAAGCAGTGATCGACGCACTCACCCAGGCATTGGAAGCTTCACATCTGTCAATGCCACGTATGCGCTTTGGCATAGCCCCCTCTGGACCTTTTGCCGAACCCAAGAGTGTCTCATCGGGCCAACTGTCGAATGCGAATGAACGCCCAAGTAAACCAAGTAATCCTGGCTACGGAACTGCACAAGCCAGGGTACAATTGGTGTGCTTTCGCTGTGGCGCGTTAAGTGATAGCTCTCAAGTCTACTGTACAGCCTGTGGCTATGAACTCTCTGATAAGTTAGCAAGTGCAGATCGTTTTCGTGGCACAAATGGACGACCACTACTGGCTCGTTTAACCATGCAGGGTATGAGTGGACGATCCTATCGCTTTCATCAGGTTGTTACGACGATTGGACGCACCAACGGCAATGATCTCATCATTGTTGGACGTACCGTATCACGTAAACATGCGCGTCTCTGGTTTGATGCTGGTCGTTGGTTTTTGGAAGACTTACAAAGTGCAAATGGCACATTGATTAATGGGATGCGTATCGTACAGCCTATAATTCTAAATGACGGTGACATTATCAACTTTGGTGATGAGACAGTCGTATTTAATATGACATATGGTTCCTAAAGGGTACACAACACGTATATCCTATATGCGTATAAAAATAGCGAGTATTCGCTATCTTACTAGATGGGAAAGGATGTTTTTCATGAGTTCTATTAATCCTATCGTTGCAGCGGCACAGCAGGTGTTGCTGGGTGGTGCAGTAAAGCAAAATCATGCGCTTGAGCACGCGACGATTGTCATGCTTGAAAAGAAACTAGATGGTGTGCGTCTCTCAGGCGTATCCTCTGCCGTTGGTTTCTTCATCTTTGGTGAAGTTCCAACCGAGGAAATTATGCCTGTCGCGCAAGAGGCACTTCATGTGCTGCGCACGACAAATCCCGAGCTAGCAATTAATCCACGCTGTGGCACAAACCTCGCTGTCGCGGGTATGTTGACTGGCTTGTCTGCAATGGCGGTTGCGCGCTTGCGCCGACCCTATGGTAGCGCGAATAATGTCATCACAGCGTCTACAGCAGCGCTTGTGCTTGCACGCCCGATAGGTCTAAGCGTGCAACGCCATATAACAACGCAAACACCAAATGCGTCAATGCGTGTCATCAAGGTAACTCCGATGACGCTCTTCGGCTCTCCTGCGCATTTTGTTCATACCGATAACCCTGATGCGGCAGGTCTCTTCTCATAGCAAAAGGATAGAAATATGCAATCGGACCGCAGCCGCTTTCTCGTTGAGACATCGTGGCTCTCAGAGCATTTGAACGATCCCCACTTACGGGTTGTTGATATGCGCGGCTATGTACGAAACATCGTCAAAGATGGCGTACAGGATGCTCTGTATGTTGGCGCACACGATGAATACATGCAAGGACACATCCCCGGTGCGCTCTATATCGATTGGAGCAGCGATATCGTTGATCCTAACGATGCAGTAGAGGCTCAGGTTGCACCGGCAGAACGCTTTGCTGAGGTACTGGGACGTTTAGGTATAGGCGATCAACATCTTGTTGTCGCCTATGACGCTCATCCTACCTCGCAATTCGCAACGCGTCTGTGGTGGGCGCTCAACTACTATGGGCACAAAGAAGTTGTTGTGCTCAATGGTGGCCTTCCTAAATGGCAACGTGAGCAACTTCCTCTAGATACCGTCGTTCCAGCATATGAGCCAGCGACATTTACACCGGAGGTACAACCTCAATTACGTGCGACAGCGGAGGACATGCTTGCATTTCTTGAGCAGCGGGATGTGACACTGGTTGACGCACGAGATACAGGGCAATATACTGGTGCTGTAGTTCGGGGGCATGGGCGCACTGGACATATTCCTGGCGCACTCAGCTTTCCACGCGAAGAGGTTGTTGACTCGAAGACAGGAACATTTCGCAGCAATGAAGAACTCTTGCAGATGTTCAGCGCTGCAGGAGTCTCGCCACAAAAACACGTTGTGGCATACTGTAACGGAGGTGTGGCTGCGACGACAGTCCTTTTCACGTTGGCAATGTTGGGTTATCCTCACCTGACGAACTATGATGGTTCGTGGAACGAATGGGGCAAGCGTCAAGATTTACCCATAGAAATATAAAAAGTTACTATGATGCATGACCACGAACAGTCTAGCACTGAACAAGAGCGTGAAGAACTGCTTGATCTCAACACGGTCATGCATTCTTTTGGTGTCAATGAGTGGAAGAATTTAGGGCCTGTCGACGATACACATACGCAAGCACTGAATCTGCTCATTGAGATCGAGGGGCAACGGTACATTTTACGTGAGCAACCAGAGGGGTTATTAGAAGAGGATTTGAGCCATCGCTACGACTTCCAACGCTACCTTCAACAAGCAGGGATACCTATTCCACCGCTTCTACTAACACCAGAAGGCAAACCAGTTGTTACTATCGGCGAAGACGTATTTGAGGTACAGCAGTGGGCAAGCGGAGCGCTATTCAGTACTGCTGATCCACGCTCTCTTGATTGGACTGCATTCGCTGGCACAATGCTCGGTCGTATTCATCGAGCATCGTCACAATATACAGGACCTGTGCATCGCTGGCCCTCTGAAGTACATATGGGAAGCCTTGTGCAAAGTTGGCTCAATCTCGTTCGTACAAGAGCTGATCAAAGTGAGATACAGGCTATCGCTGCCGCCCTCTCGAATTGGGTTGACTCATGGGAAGCAGTTCTTCCCTCTGCAATGATATCTATTGGTGCAGGAAAAGGGCTACCGGAGTTTCATATTCATGGCGATTATCATGCGCTTAATCTGCGTTTCGGTTCTTTTGGAGTCACGTCGGTTATAGGGCTAGAGGCGTCTCGCTGGGAGAAGCGCATTTTTGAGGTCGCTAACGGTCTTTTCTCCTTCAGCGCACTTTCCTGGCTGGCGGGCAGTGGAGAGACACGCCCGCTTGTTAAACGCGGTTTCGAGCCGGAACGCGCCCGACGCTTTCTGCAAGCCTATGCCGAAGTATATCCACCTGTACCTGGTGAGGCAGAACTGCTCGCTGATGCACTTATGCTTATCGCTCCTATCGCCACCATAAATGGACCCCTTGAAGCACTCTTTTATGTACCAGAAGAACCAGACCCATCGCTTATAGACGATGTAATGGATCGTCTCGCCTGGGCCTCTTCGCTTCCCACATGGCTCAACCGTGTGCGACGCTCACTACCAGAAATGTGGCTGGGGAAGTAATAGAATTACACAATTCTCTTTTATCCGTTGTAATAGCCATAAAGGTAATGTACATTGACGTTTCTTACAGTAGCAAATATAAAATTTACGTAATACTCAATACTTATAGTTTTTCATAGTGAACGTGTACTACACAATGGCATGTTTATCCACAGCCTTAAGTAATTATTAGAGGTACTATTCCATGCAAATTCTTCCTGAAAAAACAATGTCTAATGATAGACAAAGAAGTCAGACGCGACGTAAGACCGTTACACTGACAATTACATCAGTACTTCTGGCTATATCAGTTGTGCTCATCGCCGTAGGTGTAACGATGATTAGAGCGAGTTTTCTTACGAGTGCCTCATCTGCCCCTATATCTAAGCCAGCGGCGGGGGCCACATCTGTACCAACGCCGACACCAACACCAATGTTTGATCCTAACGTTGGCGCCATATTACCTTCACATCGTGTCATTGCATTTTACGGTGTGCCGGGAGCAGAACCTACAGGGCCCGCCTATCAGCTAAGTGATGCAATGTTCAACTCATTGACGCAGCAAGCAGCAATCTATCAAAAGCTTGATCCAGCGCATCCCATACAGCTTGGTATTGATCTGGTTGTAAGCGTTCCAGATGATTTTCCAGGACCAAGCGGCTACTATAGCCATCATGTTGACGCAGATACCATTCAATCGTATATCGATTATTGTCAAAATCACGGACTACTCTTATTTTTAGACCTGAACTTCGGGCGAGCCCCCATTATGCAAGAAGTCAATTTTTTCCTACCCTACTTGGAGAAATATACCTTTGTGCACATGGCCGTAGACCCTGAATGGATGTTTCCACGTCATGATGGTATTCCAGGTACCAATTTGAGTAATGTACGTGCATCAGATTTAAATCCCATTATTCAAGCCGTCGCTGAACTTCCTATGAAATATCATGTGCCGAGAAAAATTCTGATCATTCACGAGTATCGACCGAGTGGCGACTATACCGCAAGCCCATTTGACGCAGGGCAGGCCGAGCTTGCAGATAAACGCGATCTCCAACTGGATACCCGTGTAGATGTGGTTATTCACGTTGATAGCGTTGGTGGATATGTCGGTGATCGAGAGGACAAGATACAACAATACAATCAATGGGTAAAAGAGGATATGATTAGGTACGCCAACTTCCACTATGGCGGCTTCAAACTGTTCTATCATATAGAAGCGAAAACGCGGCTTATGACACCAGAGGAAGTTCTGGCAATGAATCCAGCGCCATTGGTCGTGACCTATGGAAATTAGCATGCGTCTCTCGTTGGTATCCACATAAAAGCAAGAGCTTAAAAATCCGGAAATGCTATTTTTAGCATGACGTTGGACAAAATTTCCATCCTATGAGATACTCTCGCTGATAGGTTTTTGCTGGATTGGAGGAGGTTTCTGTATGTCTTCTACGTATTCGTCGTACAACAACGCTTCCAGGTGTCAATATTGCGGAGCACCACTCGCTTTCAGTGAGCCCCGTTGTACTAATTGTGGCTATTTGAATGGAACACCACAACCCGGCAGTAACTTACCACAATATCAGCAACAGCCAGTTGCACCAACATGGAATCAACCTGTCCTACCAGTGCAGTACGAACAGATAGTACCGCCAAATCAGTCAAAACAGGACCAGGATCAAGGGCTACTGAAACGTTATCCTGCGCAGCCATCCAATAGGTATACACCACCACCATCCTCATTTCAAGTGCCGCCACAGCCGTACAATGCGCCATATACCGCCCCTCCGCTCTCTACTGGTCCTACCACGCCTCCTTCGAACTTTATGGCATCATCTCAGCAAGCTCTACCGCCAGCACCACGTTCGCTTTACAAAGAACCTAAGAAAAGACAAATGAATATAGGAAAAATTGTAGGTGTCGTTGTGCTTCTTCTTGTGGTCCTGGGAGGAAGTTTTCTCGCATATACGTTTCTATTTCCGCATAAAACTACTCAGCAAGCGACAAGCAATACTACTACATCCTATGCCTCTCCGAAGGGTAGCCCTCTCTTTCACGATGAGTTTGCAAATAATGCCAATGGGTGGAATATTCAAAGCTATCCTGGTGAGTTCTCTGTAGCACTAGGTAATGGTTCATTGAAGCTAGAAAATGATAACAACAAATTGCTGTGGGAACTTGTACCAGGCGACAAAAAGTATGGAGACTTCCAGCTTTCCGTTGATGCCGTCCTGTCCAAAGGTTCTCAAGATAACGGATATGGTGTCTACATTCGTGGGGCACTCAGTCAAAACACGTCTATCACAACATTCTACCGCTTTGAACTGTATGGTGATGGCTCTTTTGCCATTTTTAAAGGTACCGTAGATGCAAACGGTGTTGTGACTACGCCTCGCCTTGTTGACTATACCAATAGCTCAGCAATTCAGAGGCAGGGAAGTCTGAACCATATCACGATTAATACAAAAGGCTCTAGCCTCCAATTCATTGTCAATGATCAAACGTTAAGTACTATTTCAGATACTACCTACACCAGTGGTAGTATTGCCTTGTTTGTCTCAAACCTGCAAAAGGCTCCTCCGGGAGCGCAAGCAACATTCTCTCACTTGGCAATCTATCCAGCACAAAAGTAGTATACAGAGTGCTTTGTGACTATGCAGTGATGATATTTGCATAGACACCTGGGTCAACATTGCCGCCGCTTACGATACAGCAAACACGCTTGTTGGCAAAGCGAGTAGGCTCTGCAAAAAGTGACCCAATGGCAAGTGCGCCTGTTGGTTCCACTTTAAGGTTGACATGGCGAAAGCAATGCCGTGTTGCTTTGAGTGTCAATTCATCTGGTACCTCAATGATGTCGGCAACACCGTGTTGGAGTATCTCCCAGTTCAAATTGCCCAGGCTGATTGTGCGCGCTCCATCAGCTACTGTCGCGGGCTCACGTTCATTACGAACAAGTTGACCACTGTGAAGTGAGCGAGCTGCATCATTACCTGGCAGTGGTTCCGCTCCGATAACCTCTGTTGTTTTATTGAGATACTCACGCGCGATGACAATCCCTGATGAAAGGCCACCCCCTCCAATAGGAACAATAAGAATATCAAAATTAGCAGCATCGAAAATCTCTTTGCCAAGAGTAGAGTTACCTACAACAACACGGTAATCGTCATATGCCTGTGCCTGGAAAGCGTCAGGTTGCTCTTGAAGCAGTTGCGCGACACGCTCAGCACGCCCGATTTGATGAACATCAATAAGATCGACCTGTCCTCCATAGGCCTGCACCGCCGCAATTTTGACCTGTGCTGAAGTGGACGGCATGACCACAGTACATGTTTTTCCAAGCAGCATACTCGCATATGCAATCGCCTGACCAAAGTTACCAGACGAGGCGGCCACAACACGCTCCTGTGGAATGGATGAGAGAAGATTGTACGCGGCACGAAACTTGAAACTACCAGTATACTGAAAAGTCTCACTGGCGATAGTCACATCGCATTGAAACCGCGTTGAAAGTGCTGGGCAAGGACAAGGTATAAATGTGGTAGGACGTATGTGGGAGGGTAATGTCTCCCATACATCAGCAACATATGCTTCGGTTAATGCTGGTGCTGTGGTATAGTTTTTCATAGTATGCTCCTCATCGTGATCTATGTGTTATTGTATCATGCCCATTCTGTAACTTTTGAGGAGATATGTAAGTGCCATAACATGACTTAAAGACCCGATTGTCATTCATGAAAAGAGAAAAAGAGAAAGATATGCTAGACACACCTGAATATACATCAACTCTACGTGTACGCTTGAGTGCTAACAACGCTCATTATGGTGGTAACCTTGTCAACGGCGCATTTATGCTTTCTTTATTTGGAGATATTGCAACAGAGCTTGCCATTCTTTGTGATGGCGATGAAGGATTACTTGCTGGCTACGAAAGCGTTGAATTTCTCGCTCCTCTCTACGCTGGTGATTTTGTTGAAGCGACCGGACGCATTACACACATTGGGCGCACATCACGACGTATAGAATTTGAGGCTTATAAAGTAATCGTTCCTCGGCGAGATATTAGCGACTCTGCCGCCGATGTGTTAGACATGCCAGTACTTGTAGGGCGTGCCGTGGGTACAACAGTGGTAAAGAGAGAGCAGCAACGAAAGCATCACACACAGTAAAAGATGCTTTTATAAGTATTATACGCTCAATAAGAACTGATCCCAACAGAAGCGAGAGGTAGTGGAAGTATTCCACAGACACTCTCGCTACGGTTTTCTTACAGCGTGAAATTCATTGACCCAACGGGTGTATGAGCTAACAGCTTTTGGGCGTTGCGCCACATCAACTTTTCCCGGACCTCAGGAGTAAAATAGGTGAGAGGTTCAAAGTCTTTGAGCCAGCGCTGAGGCGTGATGAAGGGATAATCAGAGCCAAACAAGAAGCGGTCCTGCATGCGCGTCGCGGCCTCACGGAGAAGCGTTTCAGGAATGCGCTTTGGAGACCAGCCAGAGAGATCGTTAAATAAGTTGGTCTTATGTTGCATCGCCGCAATCATTTCCTCGTGCCAGGGCCAGGAAGGGTGCGCGCCAATGATCGTAAGGTTAGGAAAATCAGCCGCCAGAGCATCCAGGTAGATAGGTCGGGTATGATCGAGCTTGATACCCATGCCACCAGGAGTTCCTGCCCCCAAACCGTTTGTCCCTGTATGAAAAAGCGCCGGGACTTGTAGTTCCTGAATTTTCTCCATCAAAGGGTAAAACGTTGGATCATTGGGGTAGAAAGCCTGAACTCCTGGATGAAATTTCGCGCCTGCTAAGCCTAAATCTTTTACAGCACGCTCAATCTCTTTGACCGCCGCCTTGCCTTTGTGCGGATCGACACTGGCAAAACCAATAAATTGTTGTGGATATCGTTTGACAATTTCTGCGATATAATCATTGCCAAGTGGCGGTAAGCCAGTAGCAGTTTCAGCATCCCAGGCGAGCAGAACACCAATCATATCAAGTTCCGCGTAATCAGCCGCGATCTGCTCAATGTCCTTTAGTTTGACCTCTGTACGGAAGAAGCGCTCTGCCGCTTTAGCATATGGGCCAAGCGTCACCTGCATGAACTCCGTTGTTGGCAAGTGGACATGAAAGTCAATAGCACGTGGCATACGTTGTTCCTCCAAATCTATACATGAACACAAGGTACACAATACTAAGAAGCACTTATCGAAGAAGGCGCTGTGGTTTCTTCGCCTTCACTCATTGTGGCCCTCGACCTTGCCCAGGAACGCTAGCACAGTTTTCATATACAATTCAGGTTCTTCGGCGTGTGCGAGATGCGAACTTTGCTCAAAGACGACCCATTCTGAACCTGGAATACCTTTGCGCAAAATCTCGTTAATAACCGGGGTCGATTCATCATACCGACCGGATACAATCAATGTGGGAACAGAAATTTCAGCAAGTCGAGCTGTGCGGTCCCAATCCTTAATAGTTCCAATAACATGAAACTCACTTGGACCATTCATTGTGTAGTACACCGGTTGGCTCAGTCTATCAAAGCCACGTTGCACGAACTCTGGCATAGGTTTTATACGAATTACATGACGATCATAAAAGACCAGCATTGCCTCCTGATATTCAGAGTCATCAGTTGTGCCTGCGGCCTCATGCTTGAGCAGTGCAGCATTTACCTCTGGTGGAAGTTGCTCACGAAGACGATTAGCCTCTGCAACCCATAGAGGAATACTTGGGGTTGTGTTCGCCAGGATAAGGCTTTCTAATCCCTGTGGTTGTGTCAATGCATATTCAATGGCAAGCATTCCACCCCAGGACTGTCCCAGAATATGGACATGCTCAAGACCGAGTTCCTTGCGTACCGTCGCTAATTCTGTGACAAAGCGCGGTATTTGCCAACGTGCTGTATCTTCGGGTACATCTGAGAAGCCACAGCCTAGCTGATCGTAAAAAACGACGCGCCGCTTCTCGGAGGCCATTAGTGCTAGATTCTCTAGGTAGTCATGAGGAACGCCTGGCCCTCCATGTAGACAAAGCAGAGGTACAGATTCATGTTCCGCACCTCCACCGATACTGCGATACCAGACATGGTAGCCATCTTCTACCGGCACAAAGCCCTCTTGAATGTTTAAGGTATCCGTGCTCATGAATAAACTACTCCTTCATTAAGGAAACTGCGGGTAGTTATTTCATGATACCGTACTGCATCTTCATAAGCAAGATGCGCTGTACTGATTGGTTCACACGATCCATGCTTAACTGGCCTTGCTGCACAGCATCTTTCAGCGCAACGATAATCCCTGCCACCTGGCTCGCTGTATATGGCCCTTCCACCAGATCGTTACCTGCTATAATCGCTAGTACGGATGCTCGAGCAATTGACCATTTTTGTTGAATACCACCCATGTATAAGCCATCAGTAATTATGACTCCATTGTATCCTAGCTCTTTACGCAGCACGCCATTAATAGCTTTAGGCGAAAGCTCTGCTGGAAGGATAGGATCAATTGCAGTAGTGATAACATCGGTAGACATAATCATGGCAGGATGATTTTGCTGAATCATTGTTTTGTATGGTGCAAAATCTATGCTCTCTAACTGTGCCATACTTTCGTTGACAACAGGTAACGAAGTATGAGGGTCTGTCGCCCTGGAAAGAGACCCTAAGCCAGGAAAATGCTTCAGGCATCCAATTGCTCCATGGCTTTGTAAACCATTAAGGAAGGCGCCTGCATATGTTGCAACGGTTTTAGGATCGTCACTAAACTGTCGATCTTGCAATAAATTAGCCACAGAGCCAACATCGACAACAGGAGCAAGGTCTGTATTAATACCTACGCTTTGCATCTGTTTGGCCGCTTGGATCCCCTGATTAGACGCATAATTAGGATCTCCCTTTGCAGTCATATCCGCCGCGGAGGGAAAAGGTCCATAAAATGTGTCGCCTAGTTTATTTACCTTGCCCCCTTCTTGATCTATAGCAATCAGTAAGGGAATTTTTGCATCATTATTTGCTTGCATAGTAAACTGTTTAGAGGCATCTACTGTATTGCTTGGCGCATAAAAATTATGGTTGACAGGCTGATAAAGATATCCCCCAACGTGCTGCTGAGAAATCATATAGGGAAGTTCAGTATTCTGATAATCAGAACCAAAGAATTCCACCATAAGCAGTTGTCCCAGTTTCTCATCGAGACTCATACTTTGTAGCACCGAATCTACTTTGCTCATTCGCGCACGCACCATCTCCTCGGTTCCAATACCATTGACATCAGACTTAGGCTGTGCAGGTGATGTACTTGCAGAGGTAGTGCCGCCAGAAGACGTGGTTATTCCTGTAGCATCAGCACAACTTGATAAGAAAAACAGTATACAACATAGTACAATGACGAGGCGATGAGAGAAAGACATCACAGAGTGTGATGGGAATGTATGCATAAAAAAGGCTCCAATAGTGAAATCATGTTGTAAGTGTACAAGCAGTAGTCTGTATCATCTCATAAAAAGAAACGTTGAGTAGCGAGAAGAAGTAACGTTTCCTTACCATTAGCACATCTTCCACATATCCCCTTAGAGCGTTGAGCTTTTTTTAAAACAATGCTATGCTTTCTTTCATGGATCAATTTATGTTAACGCAACAAAAGTAGGGATGCAAGCGTTCCTTCCTATAGAGAGGAACGATGAGTTTTGTTCAAATATAGCTTTCTCTCATGGCCTCGTAATACATTCTATTGTATTAGAACGGATGAAAGCACTCATATGGATTTAGATATTGTTGGGAATGAGATACGCCCCAAAGCTTGGAAAAAGTTTCGTCATCGCGCTCCATGTGTTATAGCTTGTGGTCTCTGTCTCTGGTTGGTTGGCTGCTTGACGCTAGTCCTTGCCCTTGGCTGGACGACAACGAAACAAGATATCACAACACTTCTCCCCTTTGGGAAACCAAGCCCACAAGCAATGCTTCACAAGCAAGCCCATTCTATAGGAGGGCAAGTAGGGAGTACCGTTACTCCCACAATGACACCACAACCAACGCCTCGTCCTATTTCACCGTTTCCAAGCTATGTCCAGCAACAAGTAACAGTTTTGGAAGCACATGACCGTTTCTTTTATCATGGAAACACTTCACTTCCTGAAATTGCGCTGACATTCGATGATGGGCCAAATCCTCCTTACAGCGCACAGATAGTCTCTATTCTACAGCATTATGGGGTAAAAGCCACGTTTTTCTGTATGGGAAAACATGTGCAACAAAACCCTGAGCTTGTGAAACAAGAGTATCTACAAGGGAATCTTGTTGAGAACCATACATGGTCGCATCCTTATACGCTAGGTCTCAGTGAGCCAAGTCTCACATGGCAACTTTCGACAACTTCAAACATTATCGAACATGTCACCGGAGAACGTCCTACACTGTTTCGTCCTCCTTATGGTACGTTTAACTCCTCTATATTGAAAGTTGTAAATACGTTTGGCCTTTCCACGTTTATCTGGAATGTTGACCCAGAAGATTGGTCGATGCCAGGCACAAAGACCATCATTTCACGCGTCCTCAACAGGATAGGATATGGGTCGATTGTGCTAATGCATGACGGCGGTGGAGATCGCTCTCAAACCGTTGCAGCACTTCCCACCATCATCGAATGGCTACAAGGACATGGCTACTCATTTGTCACGCTCAAGCAGCTAGTCCATGATACACACAAAAATAGCACGTCTCTCTCTGCAACTCCCTTAGCAAATCAAGCGACTTTAGCCCAATCATATCTATGGAGAAGGGAAACAGCAGTGGTATACTATTTCTAAGCGTACATTATGCGGAACTCTTAGAAGTGGAGCAAAATTAGTTGTGGCTCAATTTGATGATATCGAGCTTGTAGAACGTCTCTTTCTCAAGGGCTATCCCTTTCAAAGATATAGCCCTCGTCTAGAAAATCCTGCATCTATAGCAACAACGCCTCTACGAAATACACTCTCTGCATGCACAGTTGCAGTAGTGACAACCGCAGGACTAAGTCTTCCTGATCAGCCACCATTTGACTCCAGCATTAAGATGGGCGATAGCTCATTCCGTGAGTTTCCAGGGGATATTTCCCCACAACTATTAGAGATGAACCATCGTAGTTGGTCCTTTGATCAAACAGGTATTCTGCGCGACCGTAATCTCGTGATGCCACTGGATCGTCTTCACGAAATGCAGAAACGTAGAGAAATTGGAGCCCTTGCGCCGCATCACTATAGCTTCATGGGTTCTATTGTAGCACCATCGAAGCTCATAAACATAAGTGCGCCAGAAGTTGCACGTCGCCTGGTTAACGATCATGTCGATGTTGTACTGTTAACTCCCGTCTGACCTATGTGCAATCAGTCCGTGGGGCTGATTCAACACGCCATCGAGTATGCAGGTATTGCTACTGTCTCTATCTCGCTTTTACGCGAGATCACAGAAAAGATTCGACCACCACGCGCTTTGTTTGTACCATTCTCACTTGGCTATCCACTTGGAGAACCAAACAATCGCGTGTTACAAACACGTATAATACAAGCAGCCTTTGAACTTTTGACACGCAACGATTGTCCAGTATTTGAGTCTTTTACTATGTAGAGGACGTAGTATTGGATAGAAAGAGGAACGAGTCATGAAGAAACGTGTCTTAATTATCGACGATGAAGAAGATATCCAGGCGGTTATCTCCGCTCTCTTAGAAACTTCTGACTACGAGATAGACAGCGCAGAAAACGGAAAAGTAGCGCTAGAGAAGTTGCAAAGTGAGATCAAACCGGATATAATCCTACTCGATCTGATGATGCCACAAATGAGCGGCTATACACTGCTGAACGAACTTCATAGCCGAGGACTACACACTGCTTTCTCCATTGTTGTTATGAGTGCCGATGTATTCACGAAGCAGCAAATGGAGCGTATGGGTGTCAAAGCCTTTATCAGCAAACCGTTTGATGTCAACGAGTTACAGCAGATGATTGAAGCTTTATAAAGTATATAGCATAGACAGAGCTAGCAAAGGAACTATTGCCCATCTTTTGGCGTCTCTATGTGTAGCAGAGATAGCATAATAATAAACTATCTGGCATATGTATGTCCGATGAACGTAAAGAGGGTAAGTATTTTTTCTTAGTAGCACATGCTCATAGCGCAAAGGAGCTAGTCTATGCCTCATACCAAACACGTTTTTGTGTATGTCAAACGATACCTCTTGCCTGCAACACTGCTTCTTTTGACTGTCTTTATAGCAAGTTGTGGAGGTTCCTCTTCATCTACAACAGGATTTGGTTCAGCAGGAGGAAGTGGAAATTCCTCTACAGGTAGTGGCACAACCTCTAAACCAGCTCCCTCCAACACGGGTTCTTCATCAGGGCAGAAAAAACAGAGTGCAGACCCAGGAGCAACACAATACTTGATTAAGACGCTGAAAGTCAGCATGGGTGTCAAAGACACAAACAAAGTCGCCGATGCGCTACAAACCTGGATTACGACAACGGATACGCGCTCATCTTCCGCGGGTATCACCTATGAGCAGGCAGGAAATAATCTCTATAACGTCTCGCTTACGTTCGTGGTACAGTCAACCTTATACCCACAAATTGAACGCTATGTAAGAGACTATGCATCTCAAAACGGTGGCCAACTCCTCTCGCTCAACGAAACAGTCCAAGATGTTACCAATGATTATATTGACACACAATCACGCCTCACAAATTTGCGTAGTGAACAGACACGCTTGCTAAATCTGCTCGGTCATGCTCAGGCACTTG
>JAABUQ010000796.1_pt1 | contig 72637 bp, 77 predicted proteins | sample 5560001 | NCBI WGS metagenome assembly JAABUQ01 (sample SAMN10711888, study PRJNA513371) | rock metagenome | isolation source: Antarctica rocks | place: Antarctica: Victoria Land, Finger Mt nord | collected 2015-12-18 | reverse complement strand
AGACCCTGGGAACTTACGATCCTAAGCTGTCATGTTATGGTGGAGACTCGCCCAGGGCGCGGGCGTTCGGCGGCTCGCCGCATGGATTGTGCGTATTGCAACGTGTCAACGGCCTCGGCCGCCTCGGTAGTGGTCCCTTTTGATTTGCATGGGTCAGGTCGTAGCGCCTCGACGGAGGAGCGCAAGCCATCGCTCAGGAGACGCCCGGTACGGCTCAAGCGCCGAGACGAGTTCAAGCCTGGGACGGTCGATCCAGACGTACCCGCCTTGGCTCGCTCGCTTAGGTCGCAGCCATGTCGCCGAGCTTCGCGTATATCCCAGACGGTCGGCAATCGCGAGGTTCTCGGTGTGAGGCAGCGCGTACACAAGTGAACGATTCTCATTGGCGAGATACATCGCAAACGCGATTACCATCTCTCCGAACGGTCCGTACTTTTCATTGACCACCCATCGGAACTCTGCGGACGCTTTGACCTGAATTGGAAGCGCCTGAAAAACACGGTCCCTATCGGCATAAGCGATAACGTCGATTCCGCGGTCGCGTCGCGGCAGAGCTACCTCAAGCCCCGCGCGATGAAGTTGCTCGATCACCTTATCACGACCGAGTAAGCCTATCGTTTGTGCGTCGAACGGTTCAAGGTTCACGCGGCCACGCCGCCGCGCATAAGCTCTGGCAGTCGGGCCAGGTCGTGAAGCGTCCACAGGCGGTCGGTCAGCCGCGATTTCATTGCGGGAGTCGTCTTAATGGTCGAATGCTTGCGGCAGAAATTGTAATACATGAAGTTGATGGCGAGAGCCCGCTGTAGGTTCTCGGCCTTCTTGGAAAAGCCGTTCGTTAGCCGCGTAAAGCGCCGCATCGACATACGCATCGTGAGGTTGTTTCGCTCGACGTAGGCCGTCGAGATGTGGTCGGGATCGGGAACGCCGTAGATCGGCGTCCGCACGACCGCCTTGACGACCATCGGGCTATATTTGCGATCCGGCGAGTCTTCGTCGAGAAGGCCATAGTCTTTCACCTCGGAGCCATGGTCGGCCCGATGGTGGAAGTATCGCTGAATCGGGTCGTTATAGGACCCGAGGCCATCCGTCGAGATTTGCACGCGCTGCGAGATGATCCGCGAAGCAAGGTCCCGGACGAACAGGTCCGCGTCGCCGCGCTGGCGCTTGCCGAGGTGCCACGCCACGATCAGTTTCGTGTCGGCGTCGATAGCCGTCCACGTCCATAAATCGCCTACACCGTCTTTGCCGCGCATTTCCGGCTTCAGGTTCCGCTCCTTCGCGCGGCAGAAAGACCAGATTTCGTCGCATTGGATGCGCTCAGACCGCAAACCGCGGACGTTGTGATCCATGTAGAAATCGCAGGCATCACCCACGTCGGCCAGGAGCCGCAGAACCGTTTTCTTATCCACGCCGACGATCCGCGCCGTTCCGCGAACGGAATTGCCCTCGACGAGAGCGGAAACGATGCGAACGCGGAGGTCAAGAGGCAGGCGATTCATACTCCTATTATGCGTGACCGGTTAGGTTAAGTCAACATTGCACGGCAACAAATCGAGGTGTTTACGCCCACGCTGTTGACAAAAATGATGCTAAAATGCGAAAGTAGCAACACGTTAACAAATCGACGGCGAGGCCTAAGCGAATGTCTAAGAAGTCTCCAGCAGACCCCGTAGCCCAGTGGTGCTCAATCGTCTCTCCGAAGGCGGAACTACGCATGGCGGAGATGATTGAAACGATCTGCCGCGAGACGGACGAGGAGGCCCGAAAGCAAGTCGGCCAGAGCTTTGTAAACCGGCTTCGAGGACAAGTACGCTACTTTCGTATCGAGGACGGCTTCCTCGGCCTCGGCAGTGAGTTCCCTGAGTTAACCGCACAGTTAGAACTGCACCTCGGCGGAAGCGCAAAGTTCTCGGCGATCGACAGACCTGATCTGCGGCTGACGCTCGGGCACCTGGAGAATCACAACGACAACCCGTTTGCGCGGCCGTTCCGCCAAGGAAAGCTGACGCAGATGCAGAGCCGCAAGTTCGTGGCAGGGCAAATGTCGTTCATGAAGGCGGAGCCGCCAAGTCCGAAGCGGCTTATCGCTGCGCTTTGTTTTGACTTCGCCAACAACGTCCCGCTCTATACCGAGGTGCGCTTCGCGGACGCCGAATGGCAATGCCGTAACGAGTATCGCGATCTTCGCGCATTGCTGGCTGCATCGCGGCAGGTACCGGTCGAGCAGGTTGCGGATGCGCGTGAAACGACTAAGCGCGTTCCAACGGAGCCGATCCCATCCGAAATCGTTGCTGATCTGCCGCACACCCATTCACGTCGTCAGAATATCGAGCGCGGAAACATCTAATGCCGCTGAAGAAGCATTTATGGTCGCGCCTTCGGGAAGCGCGTGAGGGTCGTCTTATGTCGCTCGACGACCTTGCGGAGAAGGTGGGGACGACGCGGCAGGCCATCTACTATTACGAAACCGGGAAGCGTCAGCCGCGTCCGGAAATGTCCGCGCGGCTCTGTGGCGCGCTATGCGTGGCTCCTGAATTTTTTATGTTGCCGAAGCCCGAACCGGAGCCCTCGCCCACGTTCTTTCGTCAGTTCAAATCGAAAGTTCGCGCGAAGCATCGCGCTGCGGTGGAAGTGCTCCGCTTATGGGTGCGCGATAGCGTTGCCGCCGTCGAGGATCGGGTGGTCTTTCCGGACCAACAAATACCCAATTTCTTTCCGCCGAGCGATCCGCGAGAGCTGAGCGACGAGCAAATCGAACGATCAGCGAACGCGTTGCGCGACTATTGGGGATTCGGCGGCGGCGCAATCCGCGAGATAATCAAACTCGTCGAAAGTAAAGGCTGCATCGTTGTCGCTAACTTGTTCGACCATCCTACCGAAGCCATTGACGGTTTTTCATGGTGGTCGCACAAGGGACGACCGTTCCTGGTCATCGGGTGCCGCGATGTGAAAGGTCCGCATCGGATAATGGATGTGGCGCATGAGCTCGGGCATTTGATCTTGCATCGCAACCTCGATAGGCGATTTCTGGAGCTTAATCCCGATACGCACCGATTGATTGAAACGCAGGCGTTCCGTTTTGCCGGCGCTTTCCTGATGCCGGCAGAAACTTTCCGTCGATCAGTTCCCACGGTTACGCTCGACACGTTGCTGATGATAAAGCCGCAGTGGTTCTTGTCCGTCCAGGCTATGCTTCAACGTGCGAGGGACTTGGAACTGATCGACGCCGAGACGTTCGTGAGACTACGCAAGTTGCTGATCCACAGAGGGTGGCTCAAAAATGAGCCTGGCGACGATGCGATCCCGCTAGAGGAGCCGCGACTGTTCGCAAATGCTCTCGTAACTCTAAAGCAATCGGAGCCGCAAAGCATGGTCACGCTGCGTCAATCCGTCGGGTTCTATCCGACGGATTTCGAACGGTACGCCGGTTTAAACGATGATGACCTCGCGGCAGAAGGCGTTCCCGCATTTCAGCCATACACGCGGGACGACGTTGCCTTGCGGCTTCTCTAAAAAGAGAAAGCGCCGCAACAACGACGCTTCTCGGCACGGAGAGATGGCTGAGCGGTTTAAAGCACCGATCTTAGGATTCGGCGGGGTGAGTTAAGAGGCGCCCCCGCGGGTTCGAATCCCGCTCTCTCCGCCTACGTTTCGTCAGGAGGCTGCCGTTGTCCCCATCGGGCAGCGGCCGCCTTCTTTGCGCTTTCTTTGCGCTCCTCGGGCGTTAGCGCCGAAGCGCGGGCATTGCCGCCTTTCAGACCGCCCTTGCGGCCAAGTTCAACGGCGGCCGGGTTCTTAGCGGGCGGCTTGACTTTCGGCTCTTCGCCCGTTATTTGCGCGAGGATCGAGGTTGCCGCTTGGTTCGGGTCGGCAGGCGGCTTGCGTGAGCGGTTCGGCATACTCTTAGCCTGAACACTTTCGGCACCAGTGTCAATCCTCGGCCCAACTCAAAAGGGACCACTACCGGCCGCCTCGGGTTCGAGAGCGTCATCCCGCAATCTCTCGAGTATCTCCGTCGCGTGCGGCGCTTCGCCAATAAGAATTTGCGCAGCCAGGAGGCGGAGCGCTCGGTCGCCATCGCCGATCATTTCCTGGAGAGCCGCGGCGAAATCCGGCCGCTCACGCAGCACTCGAAGAATAGTCCGCATTTTGGATTCAAAAGCGAACGTGCCGTCGTCGTTACCCGCTACGCGGTGGGTGCGAGCGCGCACCGATGCCTCGCGCAAGCGTTCGACCAGCTCAGCCGTGGAGGAACCGTCATTCTCGGCGTCGTCGGCCTCCGGATCGTATTTCTCGCGCAGACTCTTTTCCCATCGGTTGGCGGGCTGCAACGACGTTTCATTGCAGCGCTCGATCTCGCTCTGGACCAGTTGCTCCAAGCGCCGTTGCTCGACGGGCCATAACAACGGTCCAAAAGCGAAAGGCAGACCGTGCTCACCGCGATGACCGAGCCAGGCTATGCTTTCGCGATAGGGCGCGAGTGCGTGCCAAAGTCTTTGGAGAGCCGCGGTTAGAGCCTGTAACGGATCGAATCCGAATGCTTCGTAGCGAATAGGCTTCGGTAGACCGTCAATGGCGACGTCGCAAACAAAATGTCCGTCAAATCGAATAGGCTGCCAGACGCGCACGAAAACATCTCGCTCGGCATTTCCGTCGTGCCACGTAAGTTGCCTAACTGCCAGAGGCTCCCGAGGGGTCTTAACCGGCCAGTCGACCCCTTCTATTTCGTCCATGCCATTATTTCTCTTGACGACCTCAGGGGCCGCCAGTAGGCGCCTTACGGATCAACGCGTGGCATTCTAGCGTTTCGCGAAAAACAGGCGTCGTCGTAAACGGGCCGCATAAGCTTCGGCAAGCCGTCAACTGCGATTCTCACGTGACGCGGTGGTCAAGGCTGTCGTTCCTGGCGTGCTCGATACGATAAGCGCGGGGCGTTGCTCGAGTGGGGCGTGTCACGGTTCGGACGTGCCGACGTGCGCACGCCCCCTCGGCATGCGCAGCATCGGTATATGTCATCTAGCTAAGATTGGTTAGTCGTCGTCCTCGTAGCCGTCGCGCACGAAGATCAGCGATGTCGGGTCGAGGATACCGTCGCGCACGGTAAGCAGCGGCGTAACGATGCCGGTCGTCGTGTCGAGCGTTCCGACGAAGCTTTGCGCGGGCGCACCGATCGGCGCTTCGGCGAAGACCGTACCGGCCGGAAACGCGCTAGGGATTTTATAGATGCGGTTAAGCGTCGAATCGGCGACGTAGAGCGTTCCGCTCGTTCCCTTCGTAAAAGCGACGTCGTCGAGTTGCGAGCCGGTCCGAATGCTCGACAGTTTCTCGTGATTGGTTCCAGGGTTGCGAACGGTGACTAACTGCCCATCGCCCTCGCTGACGATGATAAGATCGTTCGCATTATCTACGGCAAGCGAGTCCGGATCGGCGATGTTCACGAGGCTGCCGGTGTTGCCGAATGCGATCGGGGAAACGGCCACTTTGTTGCCGACGAGTTCGGCTTCGACGGCGATCTGTTTGTCGTTCACGCCGGCGGCGGTAAGCGTAGGCGCCGACGCGGAAAAGTACGCCTGGCCGCCGATGAACGCCAGGTCGTCGTAGCCGCCGCCGTGCTCCTGCGTGCTGGACTGGAACGCGTACTTGGTCGCCTGGAGCGTATTGGTTGCAATGACATACAGCGCCGGTTGACGCGGCGGTGAGCCGTTCTGACCGTCGTTATTGACCAGCGCCCACAATTTATGCGTATACGGATTGAGCCGCAGGCCGTCGCAGCGGCCGTTGATGTTGACCGCTGCGAGCATATGGCCGTCGCGGCTATACTTGACGATCGTGCTCGGCGTGGGCATCGTGTCGGACGCGTTCTGGTAATCGACGAACACGGCATGCTTCGTCACGACGATCCCGTCCGGATTGAAGAGCGAGGCGTTTCCACTCGCGAAAAGTTGGACGTTGAAGCGTGGGTAGTGCGTCGACGTCGCGGTGTGCGATGCGGCGGTCCGAGTGGCCCGGGCCGTGCGCGCATCGACGCGTGACGATGTCAGTGAAGACGCAACGAGGAGCGCAGACGCCGAGACGGCGAGCGCGTTAGAAATGGTAAGTCTCACGTAGTCCTCCTAGAGACGGATGTTTGCAGCGTCCTTGCCTGAACGACTGTAGCCTACGCGCATTAATTATGCCTTAACAAACCGGCGGAGCTTCGCGCCACTCCTCAAGATCTGGTCGCGCTTGCGACGCTGTTGCCCGGCGGGACGCGGTGTCGCGCTGCGCGGCTCACTCGTAGCGGTCGAGGAACTCGTCGATCGTAAGACTGCGAAATTCGGGCAGCGCGTGCGCAAGCTTGTCGTGGGGCCAATCCCACCACGCAAGCCCGAGTAGCCGCGCAACGCTCGTATCGCTAAAACGGCGCCGTATGACGCGCGCCGGCACACCGACTGCGATGGCAAACGGCGGCACGTCGCGCGCCGCTACCGCGCCCGCGCCGAGCACCGCGCCGGTGCCGATCGTGACGCCCGGCAGCACGACAGCGCCATGACCGATCCAAACGTCGTGACCGAGTACGACCCGGTGGCTGCGACGCCAATCGAAGAAGCGCGGATCGTCCTCCCCCATGTCGTACGACCGGCTGCGGTACGTGAAGTGGTGCATCGCAACGCGCTCGAGCGGGTGATTTCCCGGATTGAGCCGGCTGTGCGCGGCGATCGAACAGAACTTGCCGATCTCGCTATAGATAACGCTGCAATCGCTGACGAGGTATGAGTAGTCTCCGAGCGACGATTCCGCGATCGACGTGCGCGCGCCGACCGCGGTCCACGCGCCGAGAGTCGTATCCCGAATGGTCGCGCTCGGGTCGATTCGCGGCTCGGCGTTCACTGGGCGAGCACGGCCGCGCCTGCACGGTCGCTGACGGCAAAGCGGAGTTCGCCGTCGACCCAAGTTTGCGTTACGTCCGCATAGCCGTCACGCGGATAAAATGCAACCAGGTCCGCCCGTTTGCCGGGTTCGATGCTTCCGAATTCCGCATCGCGGCCGAGATGACGGGCCGGATTCAGCGAGAGTAACGCGGCCACTGCCGGCGGAGCGATGCCGGTGGAAATCATGCGTACCGCACTTGCGAGCAGCGACGGAAAGTGATAGTCGCTGCACAGCATGTCGACCAACCCTTCGGCGAACGCGTCGGCCGCCGAGAGATTTCCGCATTGCGATCCCCCGCGGACGTAATTCGGAGCACCCATGCACACGAGCATTCCGAGTTCTTTGGCTTTGCGCGCGGCTTCGATCGTTACCGGCATTTCGCATAGGCTTGCGCCGAGCGCGTGTGCTTCGATCACGTGCTCGACCGTCGTGTCGTCGTGGCTGCCGAGCGGAAACCGCCCCGCAAGGGCCGCCGACGCAGCGGCACGGTTGTCGACCGCGCCGAGCGAGGCGATCCTTTCTTTCATTCGTATCCGTGACTCCTCGAACGTCAGATCAAACTGCAACGCCGCCTTCCGGATGAGCGAGTCCATGTCTCGAAACTGCCGTATGCCGGGCAAACTATCGTTGAACACGACGTTACCGATGCCGCCGAGCGCGACGAGTTCCGCAAGATCGGCCGCAACGGATGCGTAGCGCGTATCCCAGCGCACGTGCACCAGGTGCCGAGCCCGCATTTGCGGCGCTAGGCGCTGCATTTCGCGCGCCAGACGCAAGCCGTCGCCGTCCCAACTCCCGGCGCTGCCGTTGCGTTCGGGCGAGACGCGCGCCGCCGATAGCACCGTGGTCAACCCGCACGAGAGCGCCCGTACGTCCATGACGTGTAGCGCGATCTCGATCGGCACCTCCGCCCCGGGTCGCGGAGTAATCTCCTTTTCGAGATAGTCCGTATGGACGTCGATGACGCCCGGCATCAAGAGCGCGCCGTGCAAATCGATTCCGTCGCCGTACCGTCGCGGTGCGATCTCGGAGATTCGACCGTCTTCGATCGCGACGGACCCCCGGGCGACACCGTCCGGCGTAACGATGAGAGCGTTCGTAAGCAGCGCGCGCGCGGACATCGTAGCCTCCCGAAGTTATGCCGCGCGTCCGAACGCGAAGCGTGCCCGATAGTGGAACGGTTCATCGCGCCCGGGCTGGACGAATAGCGCGATCGCGTCGACGTGCAGCGGTTCACGGCAGAACTGAGCGAAGATCGGTTCGAGCGCGGTCTTGACGCGTTCACGTTCGAGCGAGTCAAGGCGTTCGGTAAGCGTCATGTGGAAGCGCCAGCGGTCGAGCACGTACGGATAGCCCCACGCTGCGAGCAACTCACGCTCGCGCGCGTCGAGTGCCGCATGCGCGCGCCGTTCGCGCTCCGCAGCGGACGGCGGCGCGCGAAAGGTATCGCAGGCGCGCACGGCGCGTTCGGCTAGCGCGGTTAACTCGGTGGATGGCGACCTCGGGACAAGCGCGAGAAACCCATCGATTTCGGCCAGCCGTAGGGGCGGCATGTCGAATGGCGTGCAGTCCCTTGCAAACGCCTGGAGCGCCCGCTGTAACTCGTCGGCAGTGTGGCCGGCCGCGAGCGCGAACGGAGGTTTCAGGGTCGCGTGAAAACCATAGCGGCGCGGGGCGGCCGTGATCTCGCCGATGCGTTCGGCCGTTATGCCGTTCACGTCGGTCGCCTTCGTTGTGGCTCCGTTGCGCGCGTCGCGACCGAGCCACGCGCTGCCGAAGCGATACAAGTCGGAGTCCGGTTCGGGAGCGAAATACACGGCGTAGCGGTTCAAGCCAGAGCCACGAGCGCGGTCTCACGGTCGCAGGCGGCGACGACGTCGAGGTACAGTGCCGCGTCCGGCACGAGCTCGGGCGACGAGCCGCTGCGATCCGCAACGCAGCCGCCGGCTTCTTCGATAATGCACATGGCCGCGGCAAGATCGTGCACGTGCACGACCGGACGGTCGAGCGCAAAGAACGCCCCGATCGAACCGTCACCGACATGACATAGGTCGCTTGCGGTACTGCCCGAGATGCGCACGCGCGTGAAGTCCGGTAACGTGCGTAACGGCGTCGCTCCCGGCAGCGGGCTCGGCATTGCCGCGAGTGGGCCGCGTCGCGTCGCAATGGGCCGGCCGTCACGCGTCGCGCCGCCGCCGGCACGCGCTTCCCAGCGCGTACCGCGGGCGAGATCGGCGACCAAGCCCGCTACGGGTTTACCGCCCTGCACGAGGCCGATCGAGGTTGCATATGCGGGATAGTCGTTCACAAAATTGCGGCTGCCGTCGAGCGGATCGAGCGAGATCCAGAACTGAGCGGGATCGATCGCCGTCGCGCCGATCAAGCCCGCTTCTTCGCTGACGATCGGGAGGCCGAGCGGCAAGAGTTCGGCTAGCGCCGCACGCTCGGCGGCGTCGTCGGCGTCTTCCGTGGGCGCGCCGTCGGCACCCATTCCGACCGCCGCTTTGCAGCCGCGTCCGGCCACGGCTTGCGCGACCCGTGTCGCCGCACGCGCGGCAGCGGCGAGAAATCTCGTGGTTAACTCTCCATGCGGCGATTCGACGAGTCGTTCGAAACGCCGCGCCGGCCGGCCTTCGCTAAACCCTGCCCGCTGATAGAATGCGTGCGCGCGTTCGCGTACGAGCGCCGACTCGAGCACGGTCGCAGCGCAACCCAGGCGCGCCGCTTCGCGCTCCGCCGCGGCGAGCAGCGCCGCTCCGATCCCACCCGAACGGTCTGCGGGCTCGACCGCAAGTACGCCGAGCCAAGCTTCGCGCCGATCGTGCAGCAGCGACGTTCGGGCTTGCAGGGTCAAGACGGCGACGACCCAGCCGTCACGCTCGGAGACGAGTACGCGACAATCGGGTGCGACGAGCGCCGCAGCAAGCGTTGCGAGCGGTTCCGCAGACTCGCGCACATCGTCGTGACCGCCCATCGACGCAATGACTCGGGCGATCGCCTCGCGATCGTCCGGCCGCGCGAGTCGCACGAACGTCGTCGCCTGCGCAAGCTCATTCATCGATGATCAACGTGTCCTCGGCCGGAAGAAAACCGAAATTGATTAGGTTGCCGCGCTCAGCGCGAGCACCGTACAGCGCGACGCTCGCCGTAACTCGCGCGACACTCATGCGACGCGAAGGCCGTTGCTGATGACGCCGCGCACGCGAGGTTGCGCGTCGCGAGCGTCGACGAACAGCAAGTCCGCGCGCTTGCCGATCTCCAACACGCCGCGGTCGTCGAGCCCGAGCGCGTGAGCCGGCGTGCTCGTGACGCTGCGCATCGTCCGATGGAGTGGAACGCCGGTCGCCGCGGTAACGGCGAAGGGCGCTGCGAGCAAACTCTGCGGCACGTAGTCCGATGAGAAGATGTCGACGACATCGTCTTGCGCGAGATCGAGCGCCGACACGTTCCCCGATTGAGAACCGCCGAGTACGACGTTGGGCGAACCCATGAGCACGAGCAGACCGGCTTCATGCGCGGCGTGCGCGGCTTCGCGAGTCGTCGGAAATTCGGCCACGACGGCACCTTCGCGGACGGCTTCGCGGACGTGCTCGAGCGTCGCATCGTCGTGCGTCGCGAGCGGGATCGCGCGTTCGCGCGCCATAGCGATGACGGCCTCGCGGTTTACCGTCGCATGCCGTTCTTGAGCGCGCAGCCGTTCTGCGACGATCCTCGCGACGCCGGCCCGATCGAGGCCGTGTTTGCCGGCGTAGTATTGTTCGAACTTGGCGAGATCTGCGAACTGACGTTGACCCGGCGTGTGGTCCATCACCGAGACGATCGCCACGAGCGGATCGTCGATGAAGCGTTCGACGATAGCGAGCAGTTCGTCGTACACGAGTTCGCAGCGCAGATGGATCAGATGATCGGCCGCATAGCGACCGGCCGCGACGCCTTGCGAGATGATCTCGATGATCGGTGCGTAGTGTTCGAGCCGCGAGGAACCCGGCACCGTGTCGCCGAGCGCGATCGCATCGCAGACGGTGGTGATTCCGGAGGCAATAACGATCCGATCGTGATATTGCGCGGCGAGCTCGAGCGGCCAGCGCACGCCAGGCCGCGGAGCGAGCATCGTCTCGATGTTGTCGGTATGCAGTTCGATCAGACCCGGCATGCAGATCGCGCCGCCGGCGTCGATTCCGTTTCGTGCCCGGCCTTCGCCGATGTCGACGATGCGGCCGTTTTCGACCGCGAGCGTTCCAAGCATCTCGCGGTCCGGCAGCTGCAAACGGACGTTGGTGTACGTGAGGCGTTCGAGTGCGCTCGATTGCGGAGCGTCGATCATCGCTTTTCTCCGAGTGCGAACGCGATCGAGCGGTCGGCGAGACGCGCGCGCACCTCGTCGTCATGGAAAATGCCGACGATCGCAGCGCCCGCGCGTTTGCGTTCGAGCAGCAGCGCGATCACGCGTTCACGGCTGCCGGCATCGAGCGCGGAGGTCGGCTCGTCGAGCAGCAGGATCGGATACGGGACGCCGAGCGTGCGGGCGAGATTGACGCGCTGCTTTTCGCCGCCCGAAAACGTCGTCGGTGACAATTGCCATAACCGCTCCGGCAGTGCGAGCCGAGCGAACAGCTCGCTCGCCGTCGCGCGAGCGGCGTCGCGTGCAATGCCCGCAACGACGAGCGGTTCCATTGCAATTTCGAGTGCGGGGATGCGTGGAATGACGCGTAGGAATTGACTCACGTAACCGATCGTGCGGATCCGCAGCGCCGTGAGCTCGTGCGGCGAAAGCTGCGTGAGATCCGTGTCGCGACCGCGATCGCGGACGACGATCGACCCTGCGTCCACGCCGTAATTCCCGTAGAGCATACGCATGAACGTCGACTTGCCGCTTCCCGAGACGCCTGCCAGCGCGACGCATTCGCCCGCGTGCAGCGTCATAGAAAAATCGCTCAGCACCGATAGACGGATCCCGCCTTGCAGATGCAGCGTGAACGTCTTCGCGACGCCCGTGACCGCAACGAGCGGGGCGATCATGGGACGAGCGCCGCGCTCACGAGCAATTGCGTGTACGGATGCTGCGGGTCGTCGAGCACGCGGTCCGCGATTCCATGCTCGACGATCCGCCCTTCGCGCATCACGAGCACGTGATCCGCGATCAAACGCACGACGCCGATATCGTGCGTTACGACGATCACGCTCAAATGCAGTTCGCGCACGAGCGTGCGAATGAGATCGAGCAGTCGCGCCTGCACGGACAGATCGAGACCGCCGGTCGGCTCGTCCATGAGCACGAGGCGCGGGTGCGTGACCAGCACGCGCGCGAGCTGCAAGCGCTGCTGCATGCCGCCCGAAAAGACGCCCGGCCGCTCGTCCGCGCGCCCGGGATCGATCTCGACGTCGCGCAGCCAAGCGAGTACCGTCCGGCGAATTTCACCGTAGTGACGTAAGCCGCCGTCGAGCAACCGTTCCGCGACGTTCGCTCCGGCGCTGACGTGCATGCGCAAACCGTCGCGGATTTTGATGGACGAGGCCCCATTCGGTACGCATCAGACGCCGCCGGTGCGCTTCGGAAAGCTCGGCGAGATGCAGCGTCTCACCGCGTTCGTCGACGTACGCGATGTCGCCGGCATCGATGGCAACGTCGCCGACGAGCGCGCGCAGAAGGGTCGACTTGCCGGAGCCCGATTCGCCGACCAAACCGAGCACTTGACCGGGATAGAGATCGAGCGACACATCCCGGCACGCGGTATGAATGCCGTAGCTCTTGTTCACATCGCGTACGCGCAAGAGCGGTGTCATGCCGCCCCCCGCTGCTGTTCGCAAAAGTCGGTATCCGAGCAAATCCATAGCCGCTCGCCGTGGTCGCCGACGACGACTTCATCCAAGTAACTCAGGCGCGAGCCGCAAAACTCGCACGCACGCTCCCACGTCTCCCGCACGAACGGGTAGTCGTCGAAACAGAGACTCTCGACGCGCGTGTAGGGCGGGACGGCATAGAGCCGCTGCTCGCGGCCCGCTCCGAATAGTTGCAGGGCCGGATTACGATCCATCTTCGGGTTGTCGAAACGCGGGATCGGGCTCGGGCTCATGACGTAGCGTCCGTGCACGAGCACGGGATAATTATACGCAGTCGCGATCCGGCCGTACGTTGCGATATCTTCGTATAGGCGGAGATATATCGCACCGTATTCTTCGAGGGCGTGCATCTTTTTCGTTTTTTGTTCCGACGGTTCGAGTCCGCGCAGGGGCTCCGGAATGGGAACTTGATAGACCAGAATCTGGCCTTCGCGCAAGGGCGTCTCCGGGATGCGATGACGCGTTTGCACGATCGTCGCGTGGGCGGTACGTGTCGTGGTCGGGACCCCGCACGTCTTGGCAAAGAACTGCCGGATGTTGACGGCGTTCGTCGTATCGTCGGCGCCCTGATCGATCACCTTGAGCGTGTCGTCCAGGCCGATAAGCGACGAGGTCAGCGCGATGCCGCCCGTGCCCCAGCCATACGACATCGGCATTTCGCGCGAGCGGAACGGAATTTGGTGGCCGGGGATCGCGACCGCCTTTAGCAAGCTGCGGCGGATCGATCGCTTCGTACCCTCGTCGAGATATCCAAAGTTGAAACCCGAAGTGGCCGCCGGTCGCGCGCTAAGCGCGTGCGCCGGCGCGATCACGGTGCCACCTGGCCGGCTTTCGCACGCAAACCGCGAATGAGTTGCAACTCGGCTTGGAAATCGACGTAATGCGGGAGCTTGAGATGCTGCACGAAGCCCTGCGCTTCGACGTTATCGCCGTGCATCATCACGAACTCCGGTCCTGCGCGGGTCCGCGCACACGCTCGCCGAACTCCTCGCTGCGCAGCGCGCGATCGACGAGTGCCATCGACATCGCTTTACGCTCGTTGTAGCCGAGTGTTAGCCCGTAGCCACGCGTGAACTGCGCGGGCTCGCGTTCGTTACCGACGAACTGGTTGACCATCTGCACTTCGGTGACGGTGATGTCCCCCACGACCACTTCGAAGCCGAGTTCTTCGTCGAACACCACGACTTCCGCGTCGCCGACGCGTATCTCGCCCGCAAAGGGATGGTTGCTCCCGTAACCGCGCTGCGTGGAATACGCAAGCCCGAGCAAAAAGCCCTCATCCGCGCGCGCGAGCGATTGCAAACGTAACGCGCGCTCGGCGGGAAAGCGGACCGGCTCCCGAGTCAAATCGGGCGCTCGCGGCAGCTCCTCGCATGCCTCTTCTCGTATGAGATCTTCGGCGCGCAAGAGGTCGATGACGCTGGGAATCGGTTCAGCCTGCGCATCAACGTGCGGCACGGCGGTCTTGCCGTTGCTCGCCAGTAAGGTGAAGTCGAGGAGACGTTGCGTGTAGTCGAAACTCGGTCCGATGATTTGGCCGCCGGGGACATCTTTAAAAATCGCCGAGATGCGGCGCGCTAAATCCATCTGCGACGTCTCGAGCGGGCGTGTGTCGTACAGCCGCGGCAGCGTCGCCCGGAAGGCACGCGCGAGGAACGTGGCCTCGACGAGATCGCCCCACGCCTGCTTGATGGCGAGCGCGGCGAGCTCGCGATCGTACAGGCTGCCCTCGCACATCACGCGTTCGACCGCAAGCCCGAGTTGAGCGTCGATTTGTTCGACTGAAAGTTCGGGCGTTCCAAAGTCGCCGCGCCGTAACGCGTGCAAGAGCGTCTCGGCGTTGGCGATGGCGCGTTCGCCGCCCTTGACGGCAACGTACGTCAAGAGATTGCTCGCGTCGTGCGCGGCAGACCGACAACGTGCCGGTCGTCGAAGAACAAACAATCGATACCCATGGGATAGAGCGATGTATTCGCCGACCAATCGCACCAGAAGCGGGGCGTGATTCCACGCAGTCGGGCGGTGACGCTATGCTCGATGCCGGGGCCGGCGAGCGTGACGCCCGGGCCTTCGGCGCAGTCATCGACTCGTACCATCAGCGTAGCGGATTGCTCGGGATCTTCCGCCGTGCCGGGATGCCAGCGAGCGAGTGGAAGCGCATCTTCGGGAGCGAGGATGAGCGCAAACTGCGCTTGTGCCGGGTCTTGAGCGAGGCGGCACCCGGTCCGCGCCACGAGCCACGAAGCGGCCCGCGAGCGCTCCGGTGCGGCGATCCATATCGTCACCTCACGGTCGAAGAGCGCGAGCGCCGCGGCGGCGAGCGCAGAACCGAGGTCGCGCGGGGCATCGACGGGCTCGTCGATAAGCATCAGGCGGCCCGGATGCGATACGGCTGCGAGCACGCTACGAAAGATACGTTGGGTGGTGTGGACGTGATCCGCGCTCACGCTTCACCGGAGCGAACAACGGTAACGAATTCGGCCTTGGTTGCGGCGCGCCGCTGCGCGTTCCGTGCGCGCTTCTCGGCCAGAAAGCCTTCGGCCGGGACGATAACCCGCTCGAATACTGCGGCTCGCCAACGCGCCGACTGCAACAGCGCATCGCAGAGCGCGACGAGTTCCGCCTGGCGCGCCGAACGCCCGGCAACACAGGCGAATCCGTCACGTTCGTCGGTATCACTGACCGACACGCGCAGCGTGCATCGCGTAACGGTCATCTCGCCAAGGTTGAACGGCGTGCCGTCGCCGCCCGTGCGGCCGCGAACCATCGCGAGCCCGATCTCGGGGCCGCGCAGATACGCGAACGGGGGTAGCGGGGCTAGTTCGCTGACACCCTGCGCGAGCTGCGCGAGCGGCGCGAGCGCGAGGATACGCAACCAGGCCTGACGCTCGGTCACGGGCGGCCGCGCTCGAGCGCAAAAACGATGCGAAAAATATCCGCGCGCAACCACGACGTCGTCATTTCGATCGGCCGCCGCAGCCGCCCGGAATCAGTCTGACCGTCGAGGCGGAAAAGCATCGGACGGCCGTCGATACGTAATTTGCGAGCGATCGGCGCGCTTGCGACGACGAACTCCGCGCGCGATCTCGCGCGCGCCGGCTGCAGCCGATACGAGCTCTCGAACGCATCGTACAGCGACCCGTTCGCACCGAGCGTTGTGTCCAGATCCGGGACGACGTCGGCCGCGAGCCACGTTTCGGCGTAGGCGGAGAGCTCATCGTCGACGTAACGCTCGCGCGCTAAAAATAGCGCTTCGCGCGTCTTCGAAAGTTCGAGCGCAGCACGAACGGATGCGGGTGCGCGGCGCAGCCGCAAGATGACCGTCTCGGAGCGTGGGACGCCACCGCCGGCCAGGACGGTTTGCGTCCAGCTCGGCGCGGTATCTGGGCCGACATTGTATTCGATGCGCCGCGCGACGAACGCACGCCGCCCTTGACTGCGCCGCACGAGAAAGCGCCGTTCGAGTTCTTCGAGTGCGGCGCGCGCGGTGAGGCGGCTCACGCCGTACGAGAGCGCGAGCTCGTTCTCCGATGCGAGCGGCGAGCCGGCCTCTTGCGCGGACATCGCGCGTTCCAATTCATCGGCGACGCGCAGGTAGATCGGTGGCGCGCCCGGCTGCTGCGCACGTACTGTCATGGTCGGATGCAGCGTAGCATTCCGTCCGTCACTTGTCTATACAAGTTTCAAACTCAAAGCACGGCCGCGCGCAGGGTGGCGGAGAGCCGCTCTACGACGAGGACCAGGACGAACGTGAGTAACAAATACAGCGAAACGTCGCGATATTGAAATAAATTCATCGCCGAAAGAATTTGAAAGCCGATTCCGCCCGCGCCGACGAAGCCGAGTACGAGCGACGAGCGCACGTTTTCGTCCAGTCGATAGAGCGTAATTCCGAGAAGCGATGGGGCGACGCCCGGGACGACCGCGTGCGTGAAAACCTGCAACCGCGAGGCGCCTGTCAGGGTCAGCGCTTCGACCGGGCCCATATCCATATCTTCGATGACTTCCGAGAACAGCCGGCCCAGCATACCGATTGAATGAACCGCGAGTGCGAGGGCGCCCGGAAATGGACCGAGGCCGACGGCCGTCACGAACAGGAGAGCCCAAATCAAGTCGGGCACGGCCCGCGTGAGCGCGATCGTCGCGCGCGCGATGCCGTAGAGGACTCGCGACGGCGTGACGTTGCGCGCGGCGAAAATCGCGAGCGGAAGTGCGACGAACATGCCGACCACCGTGCCGAAGAGCGCGCTATCCAGCGTTTCGAGTGTCGGCCAAATTGCGCTGGGCAACAAGCCGGCATTGGGCGGCGACGCACGGCGGACGATATCAGCCATACCGCCGATGCCGGTTACGAGATCCTGTGGCCGCGCTTTCACGACGACGAGCGCTTGCGCGAAGATGGCGCAGAACGCGAGCGCGCAGGCGACGATCCGCCAGATTCCGGGTGACGCGGCCGGCAGCCCGACGCCGTCCCTAGCCGGACCGCGTTCGACGACGAGCTTCACGTCGCACCGGCATACAATGCAGCGACGGTGGCAGTCGTGACGGCCGCGACGGGCGCGTTGAAGGCTATCGATCCCGAGCGAATACCGACGATTCGGTCCGCGAATTTGAGCGCGAGTTCCGGCTGATGCAGCACGCAAACGACAGCCAGCCCGTCGTGGGCGAGCCGTCGGAGAAGCGTGAGGACGTCGAGGACCGCGTCCGGATCCAAGCTCGCGACGGGCTCGTCGGCGAGTAATACGCGCGGTCGCTGCGCGAGAGCGCGGCCGATGGCGACGCGTTGCGCCTGTCCACCCGACAACGTTCCTGCCCGCTGCGGCGCTCGGTCCGCTAATCCGACGACGCGCAACTGCTCGAACGCAAACGGTAATTCATCCGCGGGCACGAAGCCGAGCGCCGATGCGAGCGAGCGATGCCGGCCGAGCGTCCCGGTGGCGACGTTCGCGAGAACGCTGCGGCGCCGAATGAGGTTCGCTTGCTGCGATACGAATGCGACGCTGCGGCGCGCGCGCCGCAGCGCGTCGCCGGACAAGCGCGAAACGTCCTCGCCCACAACCGCAATCGTGCCGCTCGTCGGGTCGAGCAGGCGCGAGACGCAGCGCAGCAGCGTCGATTTGCCGCAACCGTTACTGCCCAGGATGACGACGAGTTCGCCGGCGCCGATCGAGAGACTCACGTCGCGCAGGGCGTGAAAGCCGTTCGGAAACCGCATCGAGAGATTACGAATAGTAAGCAGCGGCTCGGCCGGCGCTTCAACGGCAATCACGAGAGCTTCGTCAGGTCGATGTGCAGCGTCTTTACCAGGTCGCGGACGCCGTCGTATGCCGAGTCGGGCATCGCGACCAAGCGAGTCGTGTGCGCCGCCGGAAAAACCTTGACCACGTCCGGTGAGAGCTCGTTGAACGGCAGCGTTTGCAGCAGGTGCTCGAAGCGCCGTTTAAAGCCGTCCGGCAAATCGCGCCGCAAGGTAAGGGCGTCGTTGGGGATCGGCACCGACTTCCACAGCGTCACCCAATCGGCCGGCGTATATTCGCCCGCGTCCATGGCACTCTGCACTTCGATGCTATTGAGTTCGCCCGCATCGACCTTGTGATTGCGGATGGCCTCGAATGACGCGGTGTGGCTGCCGGCGTAGAGCGGACGCACTCCGCTGTCCAGGTCAATGCCGTGCGTCCGTAGCCCGTAGGCCGGAAAAAGATGCCCGGACGTCGAGGCGGGGTCCGAATACGCAAAGGAACGGTTCGTGACGTCCTTGAGCTTCGTGACGCCCGACCCGTGCCAGCTGACGATGCTCGCGTAATACGCAATCGGCTTCCCGCTGTCGTCGCCGAAGGTCGCGACCGCGTCGGCACGCGCGACCTCGTGCGCGAGAACATACCCGAGCGGGCCGAATTCGCCGGCATCGAGCTTGCCGTTGCGCATCGCTTCGATCTCGGCGTTGTAGCTGCTGGTAATCGAAAGTTCGATCGTGCAACCGAGCTTTACGCTCAATCGCACCAGTGCGGTGTACGCAGGCAAAAGACGCGTCGCGGCCTCGAACGGTTCGAGGCCGAAGCGCACCGTTCCGCCGTTCGGACAGTCCGGTGCGGTCGCAGCGCGCGCCGCATCGGGAGCGGCGGTAAACATAAGCAGGGCGACGACTACCGCCTGCATGATCCTCGGCAACGAACACCTACTTATCTATACAAGGTGCAGTGTTCAAGAGTGTGCGCGGTTGCGATTAAGCTCCGATTATCGTTTGCTTAAGGCGGCAGTGTCGTGATTATTGCAATCTGCGAGGTCGTCGCTCGACGAAGGTTAAAACGGCACGCTCACACTATCCGAGGCAATGATAAATGCGTAGCACGAATCCGGCAGCCGCGATCGAGAACGTGATCATCATCGTTAAAGAGAACCACGGGTTCGACAATTATTTCGGGACGTTCCCGGAGGCGAACGGCGATACATCGCTCGCGCACGCACCGAACCCGCCGACGTCCGATCCAAGCCACACGCACGAGTCGTGGTTGAGCCGGAAGACGACCGCAGCTCGCCTCCAGTATCTGGAGGCGGACATTCCGGCCTACTTTGCCTACGCACGGCAGTTTACGTTGTGCGACAACTACTTCACGGCCGTCGCGGGTCCATCGACACCGAACCACTTGATGCTGATCGCCGCGGATTCGCCCGTGATCGACAACCCGCATACGTACCGCGGAAAGCCGCAACAGACGTTTAACTTGCCATCGCTGCCCGATCTGCTGGAGAAGGCCGGGCACACCTGGGGATGCTACACGAGCGGTTATCCCTTCAACCTCATAACGAATCTCGGTGGCCGTAACCGCAAGGATCAAAGCCACTTCTTGACGGACGCAGCCGCCGGAACGCTGCCGTCCGTTTCTTGGATCTACGGTCCCCGTGGTCTCGACGAGCATCCGCTCGGGAACGTGACGGACGGCATGAATTGGAGCGTGGAACTCGTCAACGCCATCGCGCAGGGTCCGCAGTGGTCGAAGTGCGCCATCTTTATCACGTGGGACGACTGGGGCGGCTGGGCCGATCACGTCGACCCGCCGGCCCTCGAACAATGGACCGACGGAACGCAGTTCTTCCCCGGCGGTCGCGTCGGGACACTGGTCATCAGCCCGTACGCGAAGCGCGGTTACATCTCGAAGGACCGCCACACGCACGTGAGCCTAGTCAAATTCTGCGAGGTCATCTTCGGGCTTCCGACCATTAACGCGCGTGACGCTGCCTCCGACGGCATGGAAGATTGCTTCGATTTTACGAGTCCGGCGAATCCCGCCGTACCGGTCTATAACGCGTCAGCAACGCCGGGCGGTGCGCCACCCGCGCGCACAAGGCCGACGCGCAAGAAGCCGACCCGTAAGAAAACGACGGGCAAGAAAACGACGCGCAAAAAAACGACGCGTAAGAAAACGACCGGCAAGAAGGCGACGGCCAAGAAGACGACACGTAAGAAGGCGACGCGCAAAAAGCGTTAGCCGGCCCAGGCCCACAGCACGGCTGCAAAGGCCGCGGTTCCGGCGACCCACGCGATATACTGACCGGAGTTTCCATCGTGAGGCTTCGCCAGGGCCGCTAGAGCGCGGCCGCGGCTCCAAGCGCGACGTTCGCGCACTGCGGCGCGAGACGGTACGAGCGCGAGCCAGGCGAGTGCGGCGGCTCCGAGAGGCGCGAGCGCGATGCCGACGCCGACGCGCTCGAGTGGTGGCGGCGCGAGCTTGGGTACCGCCCCGCCGAAGAGCGCGACGGAATACGCATGACGGTCCACCATGCCCGCCGCGCCGAGTGCGGCGAATTCGCGCACTGCTGGTATTGCAAACGCGAGCGGCGCGATACCGAATGCGAGGGCCGGCCCGAGCATGAACCACGGTACGCCTTGCGGCTCGGCCGCTCTTCCTTTGCGCTGCAGGAAGATGCGCCAATACGTGCGCGCGAACGCACCCCCCGTGACGATACCGACGGCGATGCCGCAGCCGCGCGCCAGCGGCTCCGTACCGAGCGGCACCACGGTAATCGCAATGGTCCCGAGCGCAAAGGCGCAAGCGGTCAAAGGCAGCCGTCTTCCCGCTCCCGCGAGCGCCCGCACATCGGCATGACCGCTGCGCGCGCGCAAGATGGCGATCGCCGCGAACAGCGCTGCGGCGCCGAAGCCATAACTCGTAACGTAGAGCGCGGCGTCGCGCAGCGACGCTGCGTTGAAGGCGCCGATGGCGACGAGCGCCGCACCGCCATGCGCGACGGTCGAGAACGCGACCGCACGCTTGAGCTGCGTTTCGCGCAGACACATCAGCGCTCCGATTACGACCGAGAGCATACCGATGCCGATGACGAAGCTGTGTAGCGCTAGGTTCGCCGGCATGGCGCCGGCGTACGTCGCCCAATAGAACCGCACGAAGCCGTACAGCGCGAGCGGGGCCATCGTACCGGACAGGATCATGCAGAGCGGCGTCGGCGCGCTCGCATGAGCTTCGTCGAACCAGAAGTGCAACGGCGCGAGAGCGCCGCGCGTGAATAGTCCGGTGCTGATGAAGGCGAGCGACGAAGCCGCGATCACGCCCGCGTCGTGCTGCGCAACGAGCGAACGGCCGATGGCCGAAAGGTTGAGTTCGCCCGTGCGTCCCTCGAGTAACGCTAATCCCAGCAGAATGAATAGCCCCGCTACCGTGTTGGTCAGCGCGAATTGCAGAGCGCCTTCGAAGGCGGCCTTTGTCTCGATGCGATACGCCGCGAGTGCATACGCTGCGACGCTGAAGACTTCGTAGAACACGAAGAGATCGAACGCGTCGGCAGCGTAGGCGAAAGCGATCATCGCACCGAGCATTGCCAGCACGAGCACGTAAAAGATCGTGCCGACCTCGGCGAAATATTCGCGCGAGAAAACGAGCGCTCCGGTAACGAGCACCGCGACGAGCGCGCCGACCGCCGCCGCCGCCGGATCGACGGCGAACGCGATGCCGAGTCCGACGACGTTGCCCGGATGCCATCCACCGAACCAGACGACGTTCGTTCCGTTTTGTGCGACTCGAACCAGCAGCGCTACGGTCGCCCCGAGCGAGATCAGTGCCGCGCCGATAGCGATGCCTTCGGCTGCGCGGCGTCCGATGCGATCGAGCACGGCGATGAGGGCCGCCGCCGCCGCGAGCGGCACGAGCACCGCGAGCGGCTCGAGCGCATTCAACCGTCCGGCTCCGCGCGTTGCCGTTCCGGTTCGCTCGAACCACCCGCTTCGTGAACGCGCAGCGCGATCGCAAGCAAGAGCGCCGTCGTCGCGGCGCTTACGACGACGTCGGTTAAGGCCAGCGCCTGAGCGATCGGATCGACCCCGAGGACGCGACTCGGCGGTGCGGAGAGAAAGATCGGTGGACCTGCGCCGCGTCGAAAGCCGATCGCAAGCAACAGTACGTACGTCGACGATTGTGCGACCGAAATACATAAGATTTGGTGCACGACATGACGGCTCGAAATCGCGCCGTATAAACCGAGAGCGAAGATGACGGCCGCCGCAACGTAGGGGAGCGCGTTCACGTCCGGCGCTCGCCCTTGGGTGCGAGCGTTTCTTTCAAAAACTCGATAAAGACGACGATGAAACCGCCGGCCACGGCCATGCCGACCGCGTAATTGAGCAGATCGATCGTACCGCCGGAAAAGAGCGAACCCGTCTGACCGAGCGGCAAGAGATTGCGCAAGAAAACGCCGCCTCCGAGTAACCCGGCCGCGCCGGTTGCGATGTATCCGAAGGCGCCGAGCATCTCGAATGCTTCGACCGCATCCTTGGGAACGGTACGCCGGTAACGCTCGAAGCCGGCTCCGAGAAAGATGCCGAGCGCGCCCGTCGCGAGCGCAACGCCGCCTTGAAAGCCGCCGCCCGGAGTCAGCTGTCCGTGCGCCACGACGTAGAGGCCGAAGACGAGCGCGAACGGCACGAAGACGAGGCTCGCGGCCCGGATGACGGGGTCGGGCGAACCGGGGTTGCGCGGGGGCGTCGCAGCGCGTTCGTCGTCTTCGGTTTCAGCGCGGCGCTCGCGTAATAGAAGCGCGAAACCGGCGACCGAGACGAGAAAGATGAACTCTTCTCCCAGCGTGTCGAAACCGCGTATGTCGAAGTTGACGAACGCATCGAGATTGGTCGCGTGACGCGCGCGGACGGCCTCGATCGCTCGCCTCTGTTCGTACGGTCCGCGCGACTCGCCGTATCCCGGCAAATGAATCACGGCGCGCGCGCAGGCGATGAAGAGGGCGAGCGCGACGAGTGCGCCGACGAGTTGCGCGCGGCGCGGCGTCATCGCCGCTCCCGCATGCGCGCGAGCGTAACGAGCACGACCAGCGGTACCGCAGCCGAGCCGACGACGATTTCCGAGAGCGAGACGTCGGGTGCCTGCAATACGAGAAACAACAGTGCGAGCGCCAAGCCGTAGAATGAGAACGCGAAGATTTGCTTGCGCGGATCGGGAGTGAAGACGGTGACGGCCGCGCCGAAGATGACGAGCACGTAGATCGCGAGCTGTAAGCTCAACGCTGGAACTCCGGCTCGACCGGGGGTTCGGGCCGGCCGACTTCGCGTATTTGAATGGTGCGTAACGTCGCATAACTGACGATCGGGCTCGTGGCTGCGATGATCAGCGCGACGCAGAGCCCTTTCAATCCCGCCTGCGACGTGAAGCCGTCCTCGATGACGATCGCGAGCGCGATCGCGAGCGGCGCTAGCGTCGTTGCCGGACCGACGTAGTGCAGCTTATCGACCGCGTTGCGCAGCGCGAGAAGGCCCGCGACGGAGAGTAAAAGCACGAGCGTGCCGCCGGCCACTAGGAAGTCGACGGCTACTACAACCATCGGCCGTAAAAACGGGCGTACACGAGCCCGGCCGGAAATGAGAGCAGTGCGACGGCAAGCGCCGTGTCGTATGCCGACTCGTTGCCGAAGCTCTGTGCGACGAGCAGCAGATCCAGGGCCGCTACGCCACTCGCGAGCTGCAAGGCGACGAGCCGGGTCGCAATGGAGCCACGTGCGATCGCAATCCCGCACAGCGCGAGTGCGCCCGTAGCGGCAAGCGCCGCAAGCGTCCAAACGCTCATATCGGAAAGCGCGGGTGGTCCGCGGCCGACTCGCGCCGGGGAACGATCTGATGCAAGACCATTCGGCCGCGTGCGTCGTCGACCGATAGCGGGATGGCGTTGGGGGTCAAATTCGATCCGAACACGACGAGCGTGCGTCGTCCGAAACCGTCCTTCGCTCCGTTGGAGTCGGGTTCGTAGCGTACGGCGATCCAACGGCCGCGAACGCCCTCGCGACGCACGACTGCGCGCCAGAGAACGGGCCCGAGCAAGTCGAACGACTCGCGAGCGACGGCGTAGGGTACGCGTGCGGCGAGTGCGAGCCAGCCTGCCAGCGGCGCCCGCACGGCGCACTGCGTTATACGCTCGAGCCGCCCGAGAAAGAGCGTAACGACGCCCGCCACGACGACGGCCGCCAGCGCCTCGTCGCGGGTCGCCGTAACGACCAGCCACATATAAAGAACGACGAGACAGGCGAACCACGTCGCGATCCGAGCCGGCCGCATGCTTGGGCCTATACCCCGGGGAAGATGCGAATCGACCTGCCGTGGCCGCGTGGAGGCTGAGAAACCAGGCTTACGGCGACCGCCGCGATCACGAGCGCACCGCCCGCGAACGTTTGCGCCGAAAGCGTTTCGTGAAAGACGATCCCCGCTAGGGCGGCGGCGATCGCGGGTTCGAGCAGCGTCGTGAGCGCGATCGTACTCGGCGAAAAGTCGCGTAGCGCGGCGTTGAGCGCCGTATGCCCGAGAAGTTGCGAAACGAGCGCCATCGCGAGAATGCCCCACCACGCCGCTACGTTATCGATTGCCGGAGCGGGCTCGCGCGCGAATAGCGCTGCGATTGCCAGCGCGGCGGCACTCCAGCCATACGTTCGAGCAACGATTTGCCGGGTGGGCAGCGGATCTGCATGCCGCACGCCGGCCTCACGCACGATCACGAGATAGGCGCCGATCGCGACGCTGCCGGCAAGAGCGAGGCCGTCGCCGAGTAGCGCATGTCCCGTTATGGGAGCCGGTGCGGCTCCGCGCACGAATACGATGAGGGTGACGCCCGCGAGCGCGAGCAGCAGCGCCGAGATGAAGCTGCGTTCGGGGGCTCGCCGTTCGCGCAGGGCTTCGTACGTTCGTGTCCAGAGCGGCGTCGTCGTAACGAGTAGCGTCGAGATCGCGACGGAGGTGTACTGCAGCGAAGCGAGCCATGTTGCAAAGTGCAGGCCGAGTGCGGCTCCGGCAGCGGCGAAGGCAAGTTCCCGGTGGTTCGAGATGCGCCGTAGCGGCACGGCGAGCAGCAGCGCGATGGCTGCTGCGATGCCCAAGCGGAGAGCGGAAACCGCGAGCGGACCCGCGCCCAGGAGCGCAAAACGAGCGAAGATCGCCGCCGCTCCGATGGCGATCTGCGCGCCGAGTAAACGCAGGTAGGGCAAAGCGTCTTCAGGCTTTCCGGTTGACAGTCGGCGTCCTGCGCCGTATCGTGTGGCTATCCTCGCGGGAACTCGCACGTACGAGTTGAGAGGGCGATGCCTGTCGCCGACCGCCGAACCTGATCCGGTTCATACCGGCGTAGGGAGAGACGGTCGCGGCGGATGTGGAGTATAAATGTCTCTGGCCGTCGACGCACTTGGGAAAAAGGGCAGCACCCGTCGTATCTATGCCGTCGGCAGCGATCCGACGATCCGCGTTCCCTTGCGCGAGGTGACGCTCACGAACGGCGAAACGCACGTCTTGTACGACACGAGCGGGCCGTACGGCGACGTGGACCTCGCACCCGACGTGCGGCGCGGCCTCGCCCCGGTGCGTGAAGCATGGATCGAGCGCCGCGACGATACGGTCGAGCTCGACAGAGCGTCGTCGTTATACCGCCTGGGACGCGAAGCGATGCCCGAACTCGACACGATACGATTTGCTGCCACGCGCAAGGCGCGTCGCGCGAAGCCCGGCGCGAACGTCTCCCAGATGCACTACGCTCGGCGCGGCGAGATCACGCCCGAGATGGAGTTCGTGGCGCTGCGTGAAGGTGTGGCGCCCGACTTCGTACGCGCTGAAATCGCACGTGGTCGCGCGGTCTTGCCGATGAACGTCAACCATCCCGAACTCGAACCCTCGCTCATCGGCCGCAACTTCCTCGTGAAGATCAACGCCAACATCGGTAATTCTGCCGTCGCTTCGACGATCGATGAAGAAGTCGAGAAGATGACCTGGGCGACGCGCTGGGGCGCGGACACCGTGATGGATTTATCGACGGGCAAAAATATCCACGAGACGCGCGAATGGATTCTACGCAACGCGTCCGTGCCGATCGGCACCGTTCCGATCTATCAGGCGCTCGAAAAAGTCAACGGCAAAGCGGAGGAGCTGACGTGGGAGCTCTACCGCGATACGTTGATCGAACAAGCCGAACAAGGCGTGGACTATTTTACGATCCACGCAGGCGTGCTTCTACGCTACGTTCCACTGACGGCGAAGCGCGTTACGGGAATCGTTTCGCGGGGCGGTTCGATTCTAGCGAAGTGGTGTCTCTCGCACCACACGGAAAACTTCTTATACACGCATTTCGAAGAGATTTGCGAGATCATGAAGGCGTACGACGTAACGTTCTCGCTCGGAGACGGACTGCGTCCGGGGTGTCTAGCGGATGCGAACGACGAAGCGCAGTTCGGCGAACTCGACACGCTCGGCGAACTCACGCAAATTGCTTGGAAGCACGATGTTCAAACGATGATTGAGGGCCCGGGGCACGTGCCGATGCATCTCATCAAGGAGAACATGGACCGCCAACTCGCGGTGTGCCACGAAGCGCCGTTCTACACGCTGGGACCGCTCACGACCGACATCGCACCGGGCTACGATCACATCACGAGCGCCATCGGTGCGGCCATGATCGGTTGGTACGGCACGGCGATGCTCTGCTACGTGACGCCGAAAGAGCATCTCGGGCTGCCTGACAAGCAGGACGTCAAAGACGGCGTCATCGCCTACAAGATTGCCGCTCACGCGGCCGACGTCGCCAAGGGCCATCCGCACGCGCGCCACTGGGACGACGTGCTTTCGCGCGCGCGGTTCGAATTTCGCTGGGAAGATCAGTTCAATCTCTCGCTCGATCCCGAAACGGCTCGCTCGTTCCATGACGAGACGTTGCCCGCCGACGGTGCCAAGGTCGCGCATTTCTGCTCGATGTGCGGTCCGCATTTTTGTTCGATGAAGATCACGCAGGAAGTACGCGAATACGCCGAGCGCGGCATGGCCGAAAAGTCTGCAGAATTTATTGAAAGCGGGGCCGACGTATACGTTCCGGTCGCAAGTTGATCTTCGGCGGTCCCTTCGGTCCTCAACGTTGTGCCGCCCGTTCGCCTGCGAAGTCGGATTGGCTCTCGAGCCGGTTAATGTTCTCTTAAACTTTTCTTAAGGATAGCTCGGTAATGTGGGTGAACAGGGTGACGGCGTCATCCTGTTTACTGCGTTCGCGACCTCTGCGCGAGCGTTTCCAGCAATGAGGCCAACCTTGCAACGAGCGCGATGGATCACCATCCCGGCTTTAATCGTTCTCATCAGTCTGTTCGCATCGAACGCATTCTGTAGCGCTCCGGCCGTCGCTCAAGAAGCCGCCGGAGCTCGCATTGCGGGTTCAATCGTCACGCGCGAGAACGGCTTGCCGATAAGTAACGCTACCGTCACCCTCTACCAGGGCACAAAATTTGTCGCGAAGACAATGACCGACGGCGGCGGCAACTACCAATTCTCGAACGAACTCGGCGGTGCATACAGTATCGTCGTCACGGCGACCGGCTACCAGTCCACCCGCGTTGAGGATATCTTCGCGGCCGCCGGAACGACATCGACGATTAATACGCCGCTGCTGCGCGCAGCGACTGCATCGACCGGCTTACGGGAGATCGGGCAAGTCACCGCGCGCAGCACGGGACAAACGCTCGAGTCGACGTCGACGATTCAGCACGACCTCAGCCCGGCGCAGCTCGAATCGCAAGGGTTTCTGAAGGCGGCCGATGCGCTGCAGCAAGTTCCGGGCGTTCTCTTGAGCGGCAGCGCCCATACTGTCGGAGACGATACCTTCATCGACATCCGCGGCTTCGGAACGGGCGAAACGCGTCCGCTGATCGACGGTCACGGCGTCGGCCCGCTCGGTGTCGGCGGCCCAGATACCTACAACTACGCGAATTCTCCATTCTTTTTGTTACGGAATATTGAGGTTACCCTAGGATCGGGAGCTTCGGGTCTTTACGGCGTCGACGTTATCGGCGGCACGATCGACATGCAGACGCTCGATTCAACACGTGCGCCGCATGGCGAACTCTATCAAGCCGTCGGAAACCAAGGCACCCTTATCTCGCAGGCAAAAGCGACGGGTACGCTCGGCCGGTTCGGTTACGCTTTCGGACATACGGTCACGGGCTCATACGCGGATTTTAAGCCGCAGCAAATTTTCCAGGGCGCTCGGCCCAATAATAATAGCAATCTGAACAATAACGGCGCGTGCACGGCGGGTAACGACGTGACGACCTGCAATCAGCTGCTTAACACGTATTCCGTCAGCGGTAATTATCGGCTTCAGAACGACCTCGGCAAGCTTAAGTACAATTTCAACGACTCGACGGCCCTTACACTGACCGGGTATTCGGGAAATCAAATCTCCGATTCCACGGGTAATGGCGATAACGACAACATCCCGTACGATACGCGCCTCGCGGAAATCAACGCCACGCCGCACACGTGCGACGGTGGCTATCTCGTCGCAACAAACAATAATCCGAACGCGTGTTTTAGCGCGACGCAATATGCAGCCACTTCCAATGGTCCGTACGGCGGAGGAGCCGACCGCAACCGCGGCACTTCGCTACAAGACTATCACGCGCGCTTCACGACGGAGTTACCGGCGAACAATGCGCTGACCGTCGATTACTTCCGTGATTTTTACAGCTACCGAAAGAATTCCAATCAAGCGGCCGGCTTAGACGCTACCGGTTCTTATTATGTCGGTACCGGGACCTACAACGACCTCTACCTTACTAACGGCTTTCTCGTCAGCGATGAAATCGCAGCGCGCAAGAATGACTTCGGCGTCGGTTACTATGTGGAACACCAGCGCGAAAGCGGTAATAATATTTCGACCAAAAATGGACCGGTTTACGTTCCACAGAGCGAATATGGCTCAGGCGACTTTAGTTTTTTCGTCCGCGACCAGCTTCAAGCGACTTCACGTCTAACGATATATACGAACGCGTGGCTTCGCCGAGATATCGTCACGAGCCACACGACGTTCGATCCGCGCATCTCCTTGGTCGCTCGCCCGACGACTCGCGACGTCGTACGCCTTACCGCTGGCCGCGCCGATGGCGATCCTTCCGCATCGATCAAATCTACAGGTTCCGTGACGAGTCAGGGCAACGCTAGTAGTCTTAACCCGAGTTGCACGCTGCTCAACTCGGTTGCCAACGGAGGAAATTCCAATCTGCAGTCGGAGTCAGCGAACGATCTCGAAGGTGCGTACGGACATCGCTTCGCGAACGACACTTCGTTTAACGTCGTCGGCTACGTATCGAGCGAGAAGAACCGCTTTTTCAATGTCGTCGAGCCGATCACAACGTATGGTGCTGTTGCCTTGAACGACCCCATCCTTTCCTCGCAGTTCGGCCTATACGCAAAAAAAATCAACAGTACGTGTTCGACGAATTACAACGCACAAACGGTGCTGAGTGTCCTGGGTATCTCGACGACTAACAACGCGGCGAGTGCATTGTATCGTGGTCTCGAGTTCACCGGGCGTGTTCGGCTCGATCCGAAATATTACGTCGATTACTCCTACGACATTCAATCGTCGCAGTTATCCGGCGTCCCCGCGCTCATTCTCAAGGAGAGCCCGTTTCTCATAAACAACGCGCAGATCTATGAGATTCCGGTCCACACGGGTTCCGTAACATTCGATTACGACGATCAGCATGGTATTGAAACGCAGCTCCAAGGGAATTACATTGGCGACAACAACGAGTTAAATCGACCGGCGTATACTTATTTCAACGGCTTCGTGTCCAAGACGATCGGGAAGCGGGTTCGCGCGACGTTAAGTTCGACGAACCTTTTTGATCAAAACGTTCAACTTTATGGCTATTTCGGACACCAGTTGCTAGCGCCGGTGAATCAGTATTCCGCTCAGGCCTCCTCGAGCATCGGACAAGCCGTCGCACTTGGTAACCTCACTCAGCTTGAAGAGATCGGTCTCTCCCCGCGGCTTGTCACCTTTTCATTGAGTGCGCAATTCTAAAGCCCCCGACAACAGGTTAGGAGCGTCCCATCCGCGTCGGCGACAACACCGAAACGCTCGTACGAAGTTTTTTGCGGACCTGTAGGAACCGGATGGCTGTCGACGACTCCTACGCGGCTGGGACACGCCGCGCACGCTGAGGCTCCGCGTTCGGTGCGACAGCCGTTTCGCTCACCGACCGCTTCGATGGCGGAAGAAGACAGGTTTTCCCAAGGCTGCACGCATTGTCGGCGCGCTGTCAGACTGCGACAGATCCGAGCCGATTGTCTCCGACGATGTCGGGGTTCTCACGTAGTGGGGAAATGTGATTCTGTCGACGGCTATACTGCCTTGGCGCATAGCTCATGATCCTCTTGAAGGCTGCGCTGAAAGCGCTCTCGGAGTCGTACCCGAGCGAAGCAGCAATACCGGAGATCGGATCGCCCGAGTTTGTCAGCCGGGCGCCGGCCACAGCATCCGCCATCGGGTCAGAAATTCCTTGGGTGACGGCCCAACCGTCTTCTTGAATTTCATTAACTCAGGAATGGCTGGGATGGGACCCAAAAGGGCCTGCGTTGGTTCCCGATCTGGACGGACCGTGGTAGTTCAAATGAGCACACCGACCTGCAGACGACTGGGCTCTGGGAATTAATTCTTTTTGAGGGTAAATCGGGCGCCGGCGCATTTAATTCCTCACCGCAAGACAGCTTGACGATGAATCTTGTGCTTCGCGCGCCGATTCGAGGCATCCGCGGTAAGTGCGGAATATTCGCCATCCGCCTCCTTGTCTATCGCGTGAAGAAACGTCTCGAGCTCATCGGCGCCTAGGAAAGCTCTCGAAGCGCGAAGATCTTTCGTCCGTTGATGAGCCCGCCCGTTGATCACGTGCTCCTTCAGAACCGAACGAAGGATTTATCGTGGGAGCGTTTCTTGAATCACCTTAAAAGTCGAACCGCAAAACCGTTCCTGCGCCGGCGCCAGCTCGCAATCTGAAGCCCGCATTGTCTAGGCCGATGCCGCCAAATTCGCGCCTACTCGGTTCGGCGCTGCGTCAGATTTCTTGCCGAATAGACCGATGTTTGCGTCGCCCCAAGCGCGAAGGGCATCAAGAATGGGTTCTAGCGTACGACCGAGCGGCGAGACGCTATATTCCACCTTCGGAGGTACTTGCGCGTAGACAGTACGCACAACGAGCCCGTCCGCCTCGAGTTCGCGCAGTTGATTCGTCAACATTCGCTGCGTTACGTCGGGCGTTTGTCGTCGAAGATCGTTGAAGCGCATCGTGCCCGTTTTCATCAGAAGCGATAGGATGACGCACTTCCACTTCCCGTCGAGGAGACCGATGGTCGCTTCGACCGAACACCCAGGGTTGCAGTCAAAACGCGAAAAACGCGCGGTTGCCATGACGGTATCCTTTTGCACAGTAGGTGTGGGAATTGTGCGTACTTCACGCTACCTGCATTAGAGGCTACAGTGGTCCATGCGGTTGCAGGCAGCACCAAAACGGTAGGCCGCACGCAAGCGACCATCGGCACAAAGCCAAAGAAGGCAGTTTTGAAAATCGGAATTATCGGCTCGGGAAACATCGGCGGCGCGCTAACGCGCCGTTTCCGCGCGGTCGGACACGAAGTCTCCGTCGCGAACTCACGTGGTCCTGCCTCACTTGCGGATCTCGCAAAGGAGACGGGCGCGCGTGCGGTGTCTGTCGAGGAAGCGGCGCGTAGAAACGACGTGGTTGTTGTCACGATCCCCCTTAAGCGAGTCGAAGATCTGCCGCGGGAGCTTTTCTCGGGCGCGCCGGCCAACGTCATCGTTATCGATACCGGTAACTACTATCCGCAACAGCGCGACGGCCGGATCGATGGCGTTGAATCGGGTTCGACCGAAAGTGCATGGGTTGAGCAACAACTCGGGCATTCCGTCATCAAGGCGTTCAATACGATCATCGCGCAGCATCTGCTGGAGAACGGAAAGCCGGCGGGCACTCCGGGCCGCATTGCTCTTTCAGTCGCAGGCGATGATCCGAAAGCAAAGGCCACGGTGATGCGTCTCATCAACGACATCGGTTTCGATGCGGTCGACGCCGGAACAATTGACGAATCGTGGCGCCAACAGCCAGGTTCGCCCGGTTATTGCAAGGATTTCGACGCCGACGGTGTCCGTCGCGCTCTTAGTGAGGCGAGCAAAGCGCGTGCTCCTGAGTACCGCGCTACGCCGAACAGTCCGGGCACATACGCGTCGCCGGCGTAAGAAAGGGAGTTTACTCATGTTTAAGCGCCGATCAACATCGCCACCCAAGAGCGGGACCACCGTGGTTGAACGCCACCGGCTTATTGCGATCGTCGCCGGCATGGTGTTGCTCTTCGGAATGGCCGTGGCACCGGCAGCGGTGCCGGTGAACGCGAACGCGAACGCGACGACTGCTACTCGAGGGAGCGCGACGGAGAAGCTACTCTCTTTGGGGCCGGAGGGACATGCGCTGACGAAGCGTGCCGGGGTTTGGGACGCAACGTTCACGAGTTGGGACAAGCCAGGCGCGAGTCCCGTTACGGTCACGGGCCTCGTGGCCGAGCGCCGGATGATCGGGCCGATGCTTCAAGAGATTCTGCATACTGTGCCTGGTGCTTCCGGTCAGCCTTTCACGCGCGTCGACGACGTGACGTTCAATCGTCTCGAGGGGCGGTGGGAGTACATGTCCATGGATACACGCGCTCCCGACGGACTGATGTCGGCATGGAGCCTTGGCCGCGATCCAGAGAAGCGAATCTTCATTAGCTTCCAGCCTTTCGCGACGCCAGTCAAAGAAGAAAGCGTGACGGGACAGTTTCTGCGCATGGAAGAGATCATAATCCGCAGCGATGCTAATCATGACCGCAAATACCAGTATTTCATCCCGGCCAACGGCGTCGGGAAAAAGTGGCTCGCAATTCGATACAGCTATACGCGTCGACCGTCGTCCTGATTAGCATCATGATGAGTTCGCAACCGCATAAGCGAAAGCGGTTTGTCGTTGCTGCAATTGCTGGCGGCACCGACTGCAGCCGGCGTCGAATCTCATCGACTTGCGGCGGTACGCGCGCATGCCGCGATGGGCAAGCACGTTCGTAATGCTGTGACCGCGTGCTGATGCGATGCAACTACGATGGGGCCGACCATTTTACGTCTGGCCCGAATCGAAGATCGGTCAGGTCTTGTCGGAACCGATGGCTAATCCGCCATCGACGCGAAGGTGGGCGCCGGTGATATACGACGCTTCGTCGCTTGCGAGAAACACCGCGGCAGAAGCGACGTCCTGCGGTTGTCCGACGCGGCCGATCGGAATCGTTGCGACGACCTCCGAGCGCCTCTCCGGGATATCGAGAAAGCCAGTCGCTAGGCGGGTATCGATCCAGCCGGGTCCGATCGAGTTCACGCGAATTCCGAGCTCGGCGAGCTCCCATGCCATGGCACGGACAAGCATGAGTGCCCCCGCTTTCGCAGCGCAATAGTGCCCCTGTGTCCGAGACGGTACGTCTGCGGAGACGGACGTAATGACGATCAAGCTTCCCGGTCGTCGGCCGGCCATCCGGCGTGCGGTCACTTGAGCGGTATGGAAAACGCCGGTAAAATCAACATCGATATGACGCTGCCAATCTGCCGCCGAGAGTTCGAGGAAGGGTGCGAACGTCAGAATACCGGCGTTCGCGACGACGATGTCGAGCGGACCGAAAGCTACCTCAGACGCCTCGACGCCGGCTTCGACGCTCGCGCGGTCTGCCACGTCCATCTGCATCGCATACCCCGTCCCGGCGGGCAATTCGAACGTGACGGCCCGAGCTTCCGGTAAATCCCGATCGGCGACGGTTACGCGTGCGCCCGCTTTTGCGAGGGCCATTGCGATGCCACGGCCGATGCCCCGTCCGCCACCCGTGACCAACGCGTGTTTTTCGCTTAAGTCGATCGTCATCAGTCGTTACGCCGCCCGTCGGATTAGCTTGTCGATTGAAACCGCGATGATGATGACGATCCCGCTTGCGACCTGCTGCCAGAACGACTGCACGTTGAGCAGCGTTAATCCATTACGTAGGCCGCCGAGGATCAGTGCGCCGACGATCGTTCCCCCGATCGTGCCCACGCCGCCGAAAAGGCTCGTACCGCCGATGACCGTCGCTGCAATAGCGTCGAGCTCATAGCCCGTCCCACCGATCGGTTCCGCGGCGCCGATACGCGCGACGAGAACGAAGCCGCCGAGCGCCGCCAGCGCGCCCGCGATAACGTAAACCAGCGCTTTGACCGGTCCGACGGCAACCCCACATAATCGCGCAGCTTCTTCATTACCGCCGATCGCGATGATGTGCTCGCCGAACGACGTACGCCGTAAAACGAAGTCGAAGATTACCGCGACGACGATCGCGATGATCACCGGAGTCGGTATCGGGCCGATGGAGCCTGCGAAGACGGACCGGAAACCGGCCGGGATGCTGTAGATCGGCTGACCGCTCGTGTAAACCAGGGCCGCTCCGCGAAAGAGCGTCAGCGTTCCGAGCGTCACGATGAATGGTGCGAGTCCGACCCGTGCAATCAAGAGGCCGTTGACGGCGCCGGCAACGAGGCCGGCAGCGAGCCCGGCGACGACGCCCGGGACGAAGCCGTGCGTCAGCATAACGGTCGCCGCGACGACGCTTGCGAGTCCGGCGATGGAACCGACCGAGAGATCGATGCCCGCAGTTACGATAACGAGGGTCATTCCGATGGCGATGATTGCGTTGATCGATGATTGCAGCGCCACCGCCGTGAGATTGCTGACGCTGAGAAACTCGTGATCGAGCAGCGAAAAGACGATGTAGACCGCCGCAAAGCCGAGCAGGATGCCTAAGCGCCGAATGCGTTCGACGGCAGCGATCCGGCGAAGGGAAACTGTGGACGGAGCAGCCGCGCCTTCCACGGTCAGGCGCCTCCCGTTGCGAAGTGCATGATATTTACTTCGGTGGCTTCGCCTCGGGTAAGTTCTTTCGCCAATCGTCCCGCGCGCATAACTGCAATCCGATCGCTCATTTGCAAGATCTCCGGTAAGTCCGAAGACACCATGATGACGGCAGCTCCCGCTTTCGCTCGAGACTCGATGATGCGATAGATTTCTGCCTTCGCGCCGACGTCTACGCCGCGAGTCGGCTCATCGATGAGCAAAATATCGCTCTTCGCACTGAGCCAGCGTCCGACGATGGCCTTTTGTTGGTTACCGCCTGAAAGGACGCCGACGTGGCGGTTCGCGTCGCGCGGACGAAGATCGAGGTCTTCGATGAGGCGATTCGCCTCCAAATCCCGTTCGCGCTCGCGCAGCACGCCCGCTCGGGTAAAGCGTTCGAGGCTTGCCAGCGTCATGTTTGAGCGGATCGACATCCGTGCGAATAGTGCTTGACCTTTGCGGTCTTCCGGAAGCAGACCGATCCTGCGCCGGATTGCGCCGCGGACGACCCCCGGCTCGAAGGCCTCCCCATTAACTTCGATGGATCCGTTGCGCATCGGATCCGCTCCGAAGATGACGCGTAATAATTCGGTGCGTCCCGATCCGATCAGTCCCGCTATGCCGAGTACTTGGCCGCGGTACGCATCCAAGGAAATATCGAAGATCCCGCTATCGGCGCTTACATGCTGCACCCGCAGGGCGACCTTGCCAGGAGTTCGGAAAGCGGGCTCCGGGTATTCGGAAAGATCGCGTCCGACCATCATCGAAACGAGCCTCGAACGAGGCGTCTCGCCAATCCTCACCGTGTCGACGACGGCTCCGTCGCGCATAATGGTCGCTCGATCCGCAATCTCGGCAAGTTCCTCTAAACGGTGCGAAACGTAAACTATTGCAACGCCCTCACCCCGGAGTTGGCGGAGCACGTCAAATAAGCGATCGCGCTCGCGATTAGTAAGGCTCGAGGTGGGCTCGTCGAGTGCGAGGACGCGGACGGAAGAGAGCAACGCACGCGCGATCTCGATGCACTGTCTTTGAGCCATCGAGAGCGTTCGGACGGGGCGCTTCAGATCGATGTCGAGCCCGAGCCGGTCGACGACTTCGCGCGCCCGGCGCTCCATCATCGTTCGATCGAGACGAACGCCGTCGCGCCGTAGTTCACGACCGAGAAAGATGTTTCGCACCGCATTCATCTGCGGCACGAGAGCCAACTCCTGATGTATGAGGGCGATACCCGCGTGACGTGCTTGCAAAGGCGAATGTACGTCGAGCCGTTGTCCGTCTAATAAGATCGTACCGCCATCGGGCCGGATCGCGCCGGAGAGAATCTTGAGCAGCGTCGATTTGCCCGCACCGTTTTCACCGAGCAACGCATGCACCTCGCCGCTATTCGCGGCGAAGCTCACGTCGCGCAGGGCTTGAACGCCCGGATAAGACTTCGTTATGCCCTGCAGCGCCAGCGTCGCCGGCACGTTCTGGCCGCAGTGCTTCGTCACTTGTATTTGCTGACGTTATCTTTCGTAATTACGGCTTGTTGCGATAGGATCCAAGGCGGCAACTTTTGTCCCGCAAGTGCGCGGATGGCCATCTCGACACCGAGCCCTCCCTCTTGTCCGGAGAACTCCGCGACGGTGGCGTCGAGTGACCCATCCGCAATGGCCGTTTTCGCGGCGCCGATGCCGTCCGTCCCGATTACGATGATTTTTCCGAGTTTACCGGCATTACGAACCGCCTCCACGACGCCGAGTGCCATCGTATCGTTATTCGCATAGAACGCCTTAAGGTCCGGATGCGCGCGCATGATGTTGGAGGCTGCGTCGAGCGCGGTGAGCCGGTCCCAGTTTCCCGGCTGACTCGCGACTAGCTTCAACTTGCCGTTTGCCGCGACGCCTTCGTTAAAGCCTTTGATTCGAGCGCGGGCGTTCGGCGAACCGGGTTGGCCTTCAATCTGCGCGACCTCGCCACCCTGCGGCAGTCTGCTTCCGATATATTGGGCTGCCTTCATGCCGATCTGTACTTGATCGGTTCCGATGTACGTGCTGACGCCGGGTGCGCGGGCATCGTCGATATCGATGACGGGTATGCCTTTCGCGCGCGCTTGGTCGATCGCAGGTCCGAGATTAGAATCCGATTCAGGAGAGATGAGTAGCGCGTCATAACCGCCGCTCAGCATCGTTTGTGCGATGTTCAGTTGTTCCGTGAGGGACGACTCATCTTTAGCCGCTTGCGTGTCGACCGTCACCCCGTCTTTGGCTGCCGCGACATCGGCGCCGGCTTTGACTCCTTGCCAGAACTCGTTAATGAGCGTTTTGCTGACGTATGCGAACCGGTAATGTTTCTTGGGTGCCGGCAATTTCCCAAGCGTCGCATCGATGTCAGTGTAGGACAATCGGTTACTATCGGCGGCGGTCACCGCTATATTGGAAAGTGCGACTGCGGTGCCGCCCGCAAGCAACGCGAACGCGAAGGCGCCCGTTCCATGTATTGTGATTCGCATGTTGTTCTCCCTAGCTATCGCTAGTAGCGTCGTGTGCGGCTAAAGCCTCGCGCTTATACGGTAACCGAGACGTTGAGTTCGCGCTCTTGCTGGCGGCGCAGCGTCCAAAGAAAAGATGATTCATCGAAGTGGACGTCGGCTTCGGTTATCCAGTGGTCAGCCTCGACGTCGCGAAGGAGTTTGAGTCCTTGCGAAAGCCCCATCGGCACGAGTTTGTCACGCTGCGAACGTTCGGCTGATGCGATCGTTCCGTACACGGCGTAGCCGCCTTCGCCATCGATGATTTCGCCGGCTCGTAAAGGTTTGCGAGTCGCGCAACCGACCTCGCCGACGAAGCCTGCGCTTGGGGCGCCGGTCGCTTCGCGGCGCAGGCCTATGCTCGCAATCGACGTACCGATCTCCAATCCTATTAGATGGAACGGCCGCCACATCGATGCGAAGACGCCGCTCGGATCGACCGCCAAGCCGTATTCGCTGAAGCAGCGAATAGAATACGGCTCGTCGGATGTAAAAACGACGAACATGCCGTAGCGGATGTTGTTCGGAACTTCGCGGCCTTCCGCATAGTGCGACGTTACGACGTCGACGACGCCCTCGCGATCGAGTAGGCCGCCGACCGACTTCGGGCGCAGCGCAGTTGCAAGTTCGTAGACCGAGACGGGCGCATAGCTCAAGCCGTCGGCCGGAATGCCGAGGCCGGTGGCGTTTGCGACGGCTACCATCTCGATGGACTGTTTCGTGCCGTCCAGGAACGAGTTGAACATTTTCGGATTGAAGCCGCCGGCAGCAATTTGCTCGGGCGTAAACTCGTGGTAGCCGAGCGCCGTTTCGGGCGTACTCCGCTTGTATTCTGGTAGGTGCTTCGTACCTTTGCCTGCCGCGATCACGCGAAATCCATTGGTGCGCGCCCAATCGACGAGTTCGCAGATGATCGCCGGCTGGTCGCCGTAAGCCAAGCTATAAATGACGCCTTGCTGCTGAGCTTTATGATGAAGAAGCGGCCCGACGACGACATCGGCTTCCACCGTAACGTTGATCACGTCGTGACCATGCTCGATCGCAGTCCAGCAATGACGCGCGGCAGCTTCGGGAAGTCCGGTCGCTTCGATGACGATGTCCACGTCGCACGTGGCGGCAATTTCGCCTGACGCAACGAGGGCCGTCTTCCCGCCGCGCGCGATGTCGTTCGCCGAACCGGACCCTTCGGCGAGCGCAAAACGCTCGGCGCTCCAGCCCGCCTTTATTGCGGCAGTGCGGGCTCGCTCGACGTCGAGATCCGCAAGTACGCAGAGTCGGACGCCATGCATCAATCGCAACTGCGCGAGGATCATCGTGCCGAATTTTCCGGCTCCAATTACCGCGACCCGAATTGGGCTGCCGTCCCGCTTCTCAAGTCGGGCTGCTAGGTTCATGGGGCTGCGCTCCTCGTGACGGTACAGCACGGCGAACTGCGAAATCGCGGTTAAATTTTTTACCTGGCGATTGCCTGCACGGTGCTATTTTTCGCGAGCATATCAGGAAATACGATCCTGGTCAATGGTTGACCATTGACCAGGTCCCATGAGATTCGGCGCATTTCTCTAACATCACGTGATGGAGCCCGTGACGCGCGAAGCTGAGCCGAGCGGAGCGCAATTCGTTGCATATCGCGGTCTCATAGAGCAAGTCGGCGACCGCATCCGCGCGCGGATTTTCTCCGGTGCGCTCAAGGATGGCGAGCGCATCGTCGAGCGAAATCTTGCAACGCAAATGGGCACGAGTCGCGGGCCGATTCGCGATGCTTTGCGCGTCCTTGAGCAAGAGGGGCTCGTAATCAGCACGCCGCGCCGGGGAACGCGAGTCGCTTCGCTCACGCAAGCAAACGCAATTGAAATTCTCGCGATTCGCGAGGCGCTGGAACCCGTTGCGGTTCGCTTTCTCATCGAGCAGCACGAGCCACGGCACTTTACGCGCCTGGCGGCGATCGTCGATCAGCTCGATGCGGCCGCACGTGAAAACGATTGGCAGCGAGCGATTCGACTCGACCTCGAATTTCATGGGCTGATCTTCGAATTGTCGGGACAGCGGCGCCTTATGCGAATCTGGGATAGCTTTAAGACGCCGATGTTTCAATTATTCGGGAAGCTCAGCAATTATTACGCCGCGATTGAAGATGTGCCGGCACGACACCGCGCGCTGCTCGAAAGCATCGGCTCCGGAGATCTCGACCGCGCGTTGCGGCATTCTTCGGAGCACGTCGTGGCCTTTAAAGACTCGCTTTTAACGAACCTTGATGGCGAGTCGTCCTTCCGGGGCCAGTCGTGACGGCGCATGTCGCGGTGGCGCGGCATGGCTAGCCGAGCCCTCGTCGATCCTCATCATCATCTGTGGGACGTAACGCATCACCCGTATCCATGGCTGCATAGGAAACCCGCGGATGCCGGTCCCGAGGGAGACATCACGCCGATCGCTGGCGATTACTTACTAGATGACTATGTCGCCGATACGCGCGATTTCCAGGTCGTCAAATCGGTTCACGTGCAGTGCGGCTGGCTGCGATCCGACCCTGTCGGTGAGACGGAATGGCTTCAATCGATAGCCGACTCGCGCGGTTTTCCACATGGCATCGTGGCGTACGCCGAGCTCGGCGACCGAAACGTAGAAGCTGTTTTGGCAGGGCACCGGCAGTTCGATAACCTTCGCGGAATTCGACAAATCCTCAACTGGCATCGCGATCCGGTTAAGACGTACTTGCAAAATCCGTGCTTGTTGCGAGATGAATCGTGGTTATGCGGCTTTCGGTTACTCAAAAAGTACGATTTGTCGTTCGATCTGCAATTGTATCCGTCGCAGCTGACGGATGCGGTCGAGCTTGCGGCGCAGCATCCCGATCAATCGATCATTCTAAATCATGCCGGAATGCCCGTCGATCGGGATGAGAGCGCCTTGAGTGCGTGGCGACGTGGGATCCGTCTCCTTTCGCGACAAGAGAATGTCTCGGTGAAGATTTCGGCTCTCGGAATGTTCGACCGGCTATGGACTACCGCGAGCATTCGGCCATTTATTCTCGAGACGATCGAGGCGTTTGGGACGGAGCGGTCGATGTTTGCGAGCAACTTCCCTGTAGACAAATTATATGGCACGTTTTCCGCTCTATATACGGCCTACAACGATGTTACGTCAGACTTTAGCGAGGCGGAGCGCTCGATGATGTTTTGCAGCAATGCGGAGCGGCTGTATCGTATCTAACGACTGGCCGAGTCATCGAACTCGAGTCCGACGCGCAATCATGCGTCTCCGCTAAACCAAACCAAGTTCCGGACAGGTAGCACGTCGGAGGTTCAACTGGTTCACCGGCTTCCTAAAAACCGCACTCCAGCGGAATCACAGCTTGGCGGCTCGAAGCGGGCCCGAATTACGGAGACTTCACTATTCCCTCAGACGATACGCGACCCTGGCCGCATGGCAGCCGAGTGCGCCGGAGATCGTCTGAGCCGCTCATAGAAAGCCCTGTGAGCTCGAGGCATCCGGACGTATTATTGCAAATCTATGCGCGAACAACCGAAGACTTCAATCCTATCGAGAAATATCGAGGAGCGTGCTTGTGTCTACGTTATATCGCAATGCTTGGCTCGCAGCCGTGCCGGCCGGGGTTGTAGGCTATCTTGCCTTCGCCCAGGTCCTCGCAGCCGCCGGCGCGCCTCCAACGATCGGGCACCGGCCAAGTCACGTCATCATCATCGTTCAGGAGAATCGGACGTTCGACGATCTTTTCAACGGATATCCCGGTGCGAACACACGCCGCTACGGCTACGATTCTACCGGCAAGATCGTGCCGCTGGTTCGGCGTTCGCTCAAAACAAACTACGATCTCGACCACTCACATACCGGGTTCGAAACGGAGTGGAACGGCGGAAAATTGGACGGTTTCAACAAGGAGCGTACATCGGGGGCGGGAGCAAAACAACCGGATTTAGCCTATAGCTATGCGCCGTACAGCGAAGTCAAACCGTTGTGGGATCTCGCCCACGAGTTTGCCCTTGCCGACGAGTTTTTTCAGACAAACGAAGGGCCAAGTTTCCCGGCACATCAGTATTTGATCGCCGGTCAATCAGGACATTTTGCGACCGCTAATCCCGATCCGCTCAAGCCGGCTGATCTGGGCCCACTAGCGATGTCCGAGAACATCGCAACCCGTAAAGGCGCGAACGCGGCAGGTTGCGACTCGGCGCTGGCCGGCTACCTCGAGCAAACGATCGATCTGTCATTACAAACCGATCCGCAGCCGAGCCGCGAGTTAGCGCCGAAGGTTGCCCCCTGCGCAAACTACGCGACGATCCTCGACGAACTGAGAGCTCGATCTTTCAGCTGGCGATACTATACTCCATCGTATGGCGTGCTCTGGGATGCACCCGACGCGATCGCGCACATTCGGTTCCGTCCCGCATGGTTTAACGTAAAGGTCCCGGAAACATCGATCTTCGACGATATCGCACTGCACCAGCTTCCGAACGTAAGCTATGTGATCCCGCGCGGAAGCTTATCGGACCATCCGGGAGGCACGTCCGCCCATGGGCCGGACTGGGTGGCCTCAGTCGCAAACGCGGTCGGGGAGAGCAGTTATTGGCCCGACACGGAAATCATCGTTACATGGGATGACTGGGGTGGATTTTACGACCATGTCCAACCGACCATTCACAATGCGTACAGTGATGGGTTCCGCGTACCGGCGATTGTTATTTCGCCTTACGCTCGCTCCGGCTACGTGTCGCACAAGCGGCGCGACTTCGGATCGATCCTGCGCAGCGTTGAGACGAACTTCGGCCTGCCGTCACTAGCACAAAGCGACGCCTACAACGACGATTTATCCGACTGCCTCGACTTTTCAAAACCGGCGCGGCAATATCGTCCGATTTCCACTGCTGCCGGCATAAACGCAACGACGCTGCGGCGTTTACCGCCGGACTCCCGCCCTGTCGACGACGAGTGAGCGAAACTCGCCGACCGTGAACTCCAAGAGCTGTAGGCCTTTGGGCGTTGTCCACCACCTGGGGCATCGGTCGACAATTTTTCCATTAATTGGGAACGCTAAGAACGTGATATAAGGTAGTTCTTTCCGTGCTGCTGGTGGAGGTAGCGATGCTGATCGCCGACGGAGCCGCGGGTGTCTGCTCTGCCTTTGGTAAGGGCTACCCGCCCGCGCAGCAACGGCGTGCTGGCTCCGACCGGCGTCCCGTCTTTGGGCAACGGCAGTACGCGTGGCGATCTTCAACTTATGCGGGTCGTAACAGATCGCACCGTAAATCTGCCTGCCGTGCACCGCGCGGCGCACGGCAAGCAGAAACGCGTTGTTCGCGTCGACGCGCGACCGCAGTTCCTCGATACTCATAACGGGTACGGCCTGCGCTGCCTCATTCGTAGCCTCAGCCATGCGATCGCCGAACCCGAAGTTACATCATGCGAAATCCGTGATGCGCCGTGCCGGCCGCTTCGACCGGTTCCGGCTTCGTCTGCGCGCTGCGCATCCACGGCATGAGGTCGCGCAGCTTGCGCCCGACCGCCTCGATAGGATGCGCCGCCGCCTTCTTCCGGAATTCGGTAAAGCGCGGCTTGCCCGCCGCGTGTTCGGCAACCCACTCCTGCGCGAACGTGCCGTTCTGGATCTCGGCGAGGATGGTCTTCATCGCGGCCCGCGTTTCCGGAGTTACGATCCGTTCGCCGCGGGTGTAATCGCCGTATTTCGCCGTGTTGCTGATGGCATCGCGCATGCCTTCGATGCCGCGCTCGTACATGAGGTCGACGATCAGCTTGACTTCGTGCATGCACTCGAAGTAAGCCATCTCGGGCGCGTATCCGGCTTCGGTGAGGGTCTCGAAGCCCGCCGTGACGAGCGCTGACAGACCGCCGCACAGCACCGCCTGCTCTCCGAAGAGATCGGTTTCGGCCTCCTCTTTAAAGGTCGTCTCGAGGATGCCCGCGCGACCTCCGCCGATCGCCGCGGCGTACGCGAGCGCGACTTCGCGCGTGTCGCCCGCCGGATCCTGCGCGACGCAGATGAGTACGGGCACCCCGCGGCCCGCTTCGTATTCGCTGCGCACGAGACGGCCCGGGCCTTTCGGTGCCGCCATGAAGACGTTCGTCGACGCGGACGGCGTTATCGTTCCGAAGTGAATCGCGAATCCGTGCGCGAACGCGAGATACGCGCCCTCTTTGAGATGCGGGGCGATCGAGCGGAAGAAGATCGCCGGCTGTTCTTCATCGGGCGCGAGGATCATCACCACGTCCGCCAGCTTCACGGCGTTCTCGATGCTATCGATCGCCACGCCGTCTTCTTCGGCAATGGGACGTGAGGCCGAACCTTCGCGCAAGCCGACGATGACGTCGCAACCCGCATCGCGCAAATTGCGTGCGTGCGCGCGGCCTTGGCTACCGTAGCCGACGATCGTAATCGTCTTGCCGCTTAACTTCTTCGGATCGGCGTCGCGATCGTAAAGGGCATTCATCGGGACATCTCCTTATCGTCATTTAACAGTCGTTTGAGTTGTGCGTCGAGCCGCCGCAGTGCATCGGGCGCGCCGACGAAATCGATCGTAGCGTGATAGTGCTCGGCATCGGCCCGGACGTCGACGCGCGTGTACGCGCAGCCGAGGCGATTGGTCAGGCCGACCACGCGCTCTAGGAGTCGCCAGTCGTGCATCACGAGCGATAGCGTCATCACGAGGAGCTTTAGGCCGGAATTGCTTCCGGCGCGCGTTCCATGGCATCGACCACCGTCGCTCCCGGCGGAATGAGCGGCCATACGTTCTCGGCCGGGAAGCACGCGCAGTGCAGCAGCGCCGGGCCTTTTGCAGCGTAAAACCGCTCGAGCGCATCCCGCAATTCGCCCGGATCTTCGACGCGCTCGGCGCTGATCCGGTAACCGCGCGCGATGGCAACGAAGTCCGGATTGTCGGAGAGATCGGTATGCGCGTAGCGGCCGTCCCAGAAGAGCTCTTGCCATTGGCGCACCATGCCGAGCCGCTGGTTATCGATGAGGAGAATCTTAACCGGCAGGTCGTAGCGTTTGAGCGTTGCGAGCTCGGTCAGGGACATCTGAAAACCGCCGTCGCCGACCACCACGATGACCGTGCGATCTGCGTGCGCGACCTGCGCCCCGATCGCAGCCGGCAAACCGAAGCCCATCGAGCCGAGTCCGGCCGACGTGATAAAGTTACGCGGATGCGAGGCTCGCTGGCGTTGCGCGGTCCACATTTGATGCTGGCCGACATCGGTCGCGACGATCGCGTCCTCCGGTGCTGCCGCGAGCAGCGCACCGATGGCGTCCGTCGCGGAAAGCTCGCCCTGCGGTGCGCGGTCGGCCGGCAGCGGTCCGCCGAGCGCTTGCGCTTGACGTGACCAGTCGGCGAAGTTCGGCATGGAGGTGCCGGCGATCCGCTGCAGCAGCGCGCCGAGGGTCTGCCTGAGGTCGCCGCGCAGCGCTATCTTCACGGGGATGATCTTGCTGAATTCGGAGGCATCGATATCGGCGTGGACGATGGCCGCCTTGGCTGCGAAGCGATCGGGCCGGCCCGTGACGCGGTCGTCGAAGCGCATGCCGAGCGCGAGCACGACGTCGGCTTCGTTGACCGCGAGATTGGCGGCTTTCCAACCGTGCATCCCGAGCATTCCGAGAAAGTTCGGATCGCCCGGGGTCGCGCAACCGAGACCGTTGATCGTAGCCGTGTATGGAAGCCCGAGCAACCCGCACAGTTCACGGAAAACGTAGGTCGCGTTCGCGCTGCGCGCGCCGCCGCCGACGATCGCGACCGGACGTTTCGCTCCGCGTAAGAGCTCGATCGTCGCCTCGAGATCGGCCGGACTCGGCCGTTCGCTCGCGGCCGGGGCGGAACGTGGCGCAGAGTGATCGACCTTGGGGCACCGTGCCTTGAGGATATCGTTTGGAATATCGACCAGGACCGGACCTGGGCGCGGACCCCGCGCGACGCGAAAGGCGCTCCGTAAGACGCGTTCGAGATCCCGCACGTCGCGGATGCAGACGCTGCGTTTGGTAACGGGGCCCATGATCGATGTTACGTCGGCTTCTTGGAAGCCGTCCGTTCCCATGAGCGTCGTCCGAACCTGACCCGTAATCGCGACCATCGGAATCGAATCCATTTGCGCATCGAGTATTCCGGTAACGAGATTCGTCGCGCCGGGACCCGAGGTCGCCATGCAAACGCCGACCCTGCCGGTCGAACGCGCGTAACCGCCGGCCGCAAACGCCGCCCCGGCCTCGTGCCGCGTCAGGACGTGGCGAATGCGATGCTCGTAGAGCGCATCGTAAAGCGGCATGATTGCGCCGCCGGGGTAACCGAAAACGACCTCGATTCCTTCAGCGGCGAGAATGTCGAGGACGAGTTCTGCCCCGGTACAATCGGCGGGCTCGGACACGCTAGGCTCCCATTCCACAAAAAAAGCCCCCGCAGGTTCGGCGGGGGCTTCGCGTTACACTCGTTTACGCGTAGCTACCGGCGCCGAACCTGCGGTTGGCGAATAAGGCTAACGACGACGACGAGAAGTCGGCTAAACATCTTAGGCTCCTTGTACCGTGTCTAGCGTCCCTGTGTCAACGGAGGCACGCGTTCTTCGGGCATTTGCTTCGCATGATGAAAACGGTTACGGTTTCAGTTGACGGCACCGTGGCGCTCGTGTTACCGTCCCGGGATGAACGGCCGTGCGCGTTTTGTCGCGTTTGCACTCCTCCTTAGCGGTACGCCCCAAGCGTAGTTGCTAAGCGCCGTCTGCTCTGATCGATCGGGGCCCGCCGCGGAAGCGACGGGCCCCGATTGCGTTTTTAGGAGGAACCGGTCCTCAATGTCTCCGATGCCGACCGATAAATATCGCGCCTTCCAGGCGGTCCCGCTCCCGGATCGACGGTGGCCTACGCGCACGCTCGAACGGGCGCCGCAGTGGTGCAGCGTCGATTTGCGCGATGGGAATCAAGCGCTCGTGGAGCCGATGGGAGTCGAACGAAAGCGGCGCATGTTTCTGCTGCTCGTGCGGCTTGGCTTCAAAGAGATCGAGGTCGGTTTCCCGTCCGCTTCGCAACCTGATTTCGATTTCGTACGGCAGCTCGTCAGCGAGGATCTCATCCCGGACGACGTGACGATTCAGGTTCTCACGCAGGCTCGCGAAGAGCTGATCGAGCGGACGTTCGCGGCGCTCGTCGGCGTAAGGCGCGCGATCGTCCACGTCTACAACTCGACGTCGAGCTTGCAACGACGCGTGGTTTTCGGCCTCGACGAAGACGGCGTGGTCGCGGTCGCGACCGAGGCCGTGCGGCGTATTAAAGCGCTCGCAAGCGCTAGTCCGGCGACCGAGATCGTTCTCCAATATTCGCCTGAGAGCTTTACCGGAACGGAGCTGCCTTTCGCGCGGCGGATCGTCGAAGCGGTCATCGGCGAGTGGGGCCCGGCGCCCGACCGGAAGATGATCGTTAACCTGCCGGCGACGGTCGAGATGTCGACCCCGAACGTCTATGCGGACCAGATCGAGTGGTTCGACCGGAACTGCACGCGGCGCGACTCGTTCGTGCTCTCCGTGCATCCGCACAACGATCGCGGCACCGCCGTCGCGGCGGCGGAACTTGCGCTGCTTGCCGGTGCCGAGCGTATCGAGGGAACACTATTCGGAAACGGCGAGCGCACGGGCAACGTCGATATCGTCACGCTGGCGCTCAATCTCTTCTCTCAAGGCGTCGTTCCGGGGCTCGACTTGTCGGACGTACCGAAGATCGTCCAGACGGTCGAGCACTGTAACCGGATGCCCGTGCATGCGCGGCATCCGTACGGCGGCGAGCTCGTCTTCACGGCCTTTTCCGGTTCGCATCAAGACGCGATTAAGAAAGGTCTCGCGGCTCGGGAAGCGCGCGGCGAGGTGCTGTGGGAAGTGCCGTATCTGCCGATCGATCCGGCCGATCTCGGACGCGATTACGAACCGGTTGTGCGCATCAATAGTCAGTCGGGCAAGGGCGGCGTCGCTTACGTACTCGAGAGCGACTACGGTTACATCTTACCGAAGGCGCTGCAGATCGACTTCAGCAAAGCCGTACAGACACTATCCGAGCAATCGGGCGGGGAAGTGACTTCGGCTGAAATCGCAACGATGTTCGAAGGCGAATACCTCATGGACGCACCGCTGCAACTGCTGGAAGCGCATGCTGCCGACGACGGCGCCGGCCGCATAACGCTCGAAGCTACGATCGCCGATCGCAGCGGTTTGCGTACGCTCCGAGGCGCGGGTAACGGTCCGATCGACGCGCTCGTGGCCGCGCTGCGCAGCGAGCTCGTCGTGCAACTTCACGTTCGTGATTACCACGAACACGCGATCGGTTCGGGTGAAGATGCAGCAGCGGTCGCCTATGTCGAAGCGACCGTGGCCGGTCGCAAACATTTCGGCGCCGGCCGCGACCGCAATATCACGAAGGCCTCGTTACTCGCGGTGTTGGCAGCGGTCAACCGCGCCGTCATTCACGACAACCTGCGCTGTAGCGGCTTGCCCGCGATGGAAAGGATGGAAGCACGTGCCCCAGTCGCTCTTTGAGAAGGTTTGGAACGCGCACCTCGTCGAGGAGTTGCCGGGTAAGAATGCGCTGATCTTCGTCGATCGTGTCGTGGCGCACGAAATTACGACCCCGCAGGGAGCGCTCGAGATCGAGCGCTCCTTTGGGGATCGACTCTTCGATCCCGACCGCATCGTCGCCATCAACGATCACGTCTCACCTGCGAAAGATACGGAGACGGCGATTCAAGCAAAGGTGCTGCGCGATTGGGCGAAGCGGCATGGAATCGTGCTCTACGATCTCGGGCGCAACGGTATCTGCCACGTCGTCGCGCCGGAACGCGGTTACGTCGAGCCCGGTATGACGCTCGCGTGCGGCGATAGCCACACGTGCACGCTCGGAGCGTTCGGCTCGTTTTCGCTCGGCATCGGCTCGACCGCGCAAGGCGGCGCGATGCTCGCCGGCTGTCTCGTGCTGCAGCGGCCCAAAGTAATGCGCGTGACGATTAATGGGGAGCTCGGTCACGGCGCGACTGCAAAGGATCTCGCGCTGCACGTCATATCGACGCTCGGCTTCAAAGGTGGGACGGGCTACGTGCTCGAGTACGCCGGCACGTGCATCGAAGCGCTTTCGATGGACGAGCGTATGACGCTCTGCAACATGGCGATCGAAGCGGGCGCGACGACGGGCATGTGCCCGCCCGACGAAACGACGTTTTCTTATTTGCGCGGGCGCGAGAATCAGCCGGTCGGCGAAGCCTTCGAAGCGAAGGTTCGCGCTTGGCGCGAACTCGGTGCGGACACGGGCGCGAGCTACGATCGTGAACTCGTTCTCGACGTAAGCGAACTGCGGCCGATCGTTACCTGGGGCACGAATCCCGGCGAATCGGTGCCGATCGACGGTGTCGTGCCGCACGATGCGAGTGAAGCGTCACTACGTTACATGGGGCTAGAACCGGGGACGCCGATGCGCTCGCTTGCGATCGATCAGGCGTTCGTCGGATCGTGCACGAATGCGCGGCTCTCCGATCTTCGTGCGGCGGCTGACATCTTGCGCGGACGTACGGTCAGCGTGCCGACGATCGTCACGCCGGGTTCGCAAGCCGTGAAGCGGGCCGCCGAACGTGAGGGTCTGCACGACGTTTTCCAGGATGCGGGAGCCTTGTGGACGCATTCGTCGTGCGGCCCGTGTCTCGGCATGTCGATGGGCGTCCTCGCACCCGAGGCTCGTTGTATCTCATCGACGAACCGCAATTTTCCGGGCCGTATGGGAGCCGGCGGTCGCGTTCACCTCGCCTCGCCTGCCGTCGTGGCTGCGAGCGCAGTACTCGGCCGCATTGCGTCGCCGGACGAACTACCGGTGCCGGCTCGAGGCGAGGTGTTTGCATGAGCGTGGCCGCGAGTGCTGCCGTTATCGAGGGGGTCGTGTTGCCGCTCGACCGGGCGAATATCGATACCGATCAAATCATTCCGGCGCATCACTTAACCGGTATCGAGAAGACGGGACTCGGCAAACATCTCTTCACAGGCATGACCGGCGGTCCGGAGTTACACGCTAAATATCCGGATGCTTCGATCATCGTCGCGCGGGAAAATTTCGGGTGCGGCAGTTCGCGGGAACACGCAGCGTGGTCGCTCGCCGATCGTGGCTTCCGGGCGGTGGTCGCGCCGAGCTTCGCGCGCATCTTCCACGAAAACGCGTACAACAACGGCATCGCGCCGATCGAGGTCCCGGCTGCCGAAATCGACGCGTTGTTGGAGTCGAAGCGCTTGCGTATCGACCTCGCGAACGAAACCGTCACGCGCGATGACGGCGGAAGCGTCACCTTCACGTTGGATCCGCTGCGCAAAGAGTTTTTGTTATCCGGCGGCTATATGGCGTTCCTGGGTAGCAAGGTCGAGTCCGTGCGTGCGTGGCTGAAGCAAAAAGAGGCCGCAGCGAGGCAGGTTACCACCCCCTAAAATCGCCGCGCGTGGCGGGTCGCTTCACCTGGAAACGGTATGCGCGCGTCGTATTTCGCGAGATGACGCTTCCGGTCACCTTGCACGACGTCAAAACGGCTGCCGAGCGGATCGCCGCGTACACCGTGCGCACGCCCGCGCTGCACGCAGCTTCACTATCCGATAAAACCGGCGCTCGGGTCGCCCTGAAACTCGAAACGCGGCAACGCACCGGAGCCTTTAAGGATCGGGGAGCGGCCAATCGCATGCTGCAACTCACGCGGGCCGAACGCGAGCGCGGCGTGATTGCGATGTCGGCGGGGAATCACGCGCAAGCCGTTGCGTATCAGGCGTTGCGCCTCGACATTCCGGCGACGATCGTGATGCCGGTCAACACGCCGTATACGAAGGTGCGCCGCACGCAGGCGTTCGGAGCGAGAATCGTCCTGACCGGCGCGACGCTCGCAGAAGCGTCGCTACTCGCGCACGCGGTGGCTGCCGATAAAGGCCTCACGCTGGTTCATCCGTATGACGACGAGCGCATCGTCGCCGGGCAAGGCACGGCCGCTCTCGAGTTTTTGCGCGACGTGGACGACCTCGACGTGCTGCTCGTTCCCATCGGAGGCGGTGGTCTGATAGCGGGAGTAGCCGTCGTCGCTAAAGCGCTCGCGCCGCACATCGAAGTTATCGGAGTGCAGACGCAGCTCTATCCGTCGTTCTACCAAATCCGTGGCGGTCTGCCGCCGGTGCATGGCGGGCAAACCGTCGCCGAGGGTATCGCAGTCAAGTCGATCGGCGACATACCCCTCGCGATCGCACGCGAACTTGTGGACGATGTCTTGCTCGTTTCGGAGCAGTCGATCGAACGCGCGATTCATCTCTTTATCGAAGAGGAGAAGCTTATCACCGAAGGCGCGGGCGCAGTTCCGCTAGCCGCGCTGATCGACCATCCGGAGCGTTTCGCAAAGCGCCGAGTGGGGCTCATCGTATGCGGCGGCAATATCGATACCGGGTTGCTCGCCAACGTGATAGAACGCGTTCGATTGCGCGAAGGCCGCGTGGTGCGCATGCGCGTCGAGATCAACGATCGGGCGGGAGTGCTTGCCGACGTCGCTCGCTTGATCGGAGAATCGGGAGCCAACATCCTCGACGTCACCCATCAGCGCCATTTCCATGACGTCTCTTCAAAAAACGTGGACCTCGACATCACGTTCGAGACGCGGGCTCCGGCCGATGTCGAGAGTATCCTGGCGAAGCTCCACGCTGCCGAGTACATCACGAGCATCCTCGAAACGACGGCGAAGAGCGCCCTTTAAGGTCGGACGGCCGGTGTCCCGCACGCTTGACTTTTGCATTCGCGCGCGGTACGGTAACGCTGATGTTGCGCCACGTGTTTAGCTACTGGTACTGGTACCGCCGCACGAATGTGCCGGTGCTGTAGGCGCGCGCTCAGAACGTCCGACGTTCTTTACAGCCGCCCTCACCGGGGTGGTTTTTTTATTGTCCGAGGAGTGTATGCCCGTACCGTATCGTCTCGCCGAACGTCTCACACCGATAACGACCGTCGTGCTTGCGGGGAGTGCCGTTTTTGGTGACGGCGGCTTCGCGCTCATAGGCGGCCCCTGCGCGATCGAGACGCAAGAGCAGATTTCGTCGGCAGCCGCCGCCGTTGCGAGCGCCGGCGGAGCGATGTTACGCGGCGGTGCGTATAAGCCGCGCACCTCGCCCTACGACTTTCAAGGCTTGGGCGACGCCGGTTTGCCGCTCATCGCAAACGCCGGGGGAAGCCACGGGCTGCCGGTCGTCGTCGAAGCGCTGGCCGAGCGTCACGTGCCGCTCGTCGCAGCGTATTGCGACATGATCCAGATCGGCGCGCGCAACATGCAGAACGTTCCATTACTTCGCGCAGCCGCGCAAACCGGGCGACCGATACTGCTTAAGCGCGGACCGGCTGCAACGCTCGAGGAGCTATTGGCGGCTGCGGAATACATCCTCGTCGAGGGAAACCCGAATGTCGTCTTATGCGAGCGCGGTATCCGCGGATTCGATCGCCATACGCGTAACGTCGCCGATCTCGGCGGCGCGCTACGCCTAAAAGAGCTTACGCATCTGCCGGTGATTCTCGATCCTTCGCACGCGTCTGGACGGCGGACGCTTATCGAGCCCTTAACTCTCGCCGCCGCAGCGGCCGGGCTGGACGGCGCCATCGTCGAGATGCATCCCGCGCCAGAGCAAGCGCGTTGCGATGCGGCGCAAGCCATCGATGCCACAACCTTCGCTCGCATTGCGGCCCGCGTCCGCGCCGTTCGCGCGGCGCTCGATGAGTCTATGCTCTTCGCCTTGACGACGTAAAGTTGAGGGGGCCGCAAACGAGGGCGCGACCGGGTCGGCGCTAGGCAAATAACAGCAATGTCCGATCGTTCGAGGCAATCTGATCGAGCGTGCACGAACGGGGAGCCTTGTCGGGACGCCACCGTAAGGGTCGCGTTCCATGCCGGAAGCGGTCGCTCGTAACTTGATCGAAGGACACTTCGAGCACGAGTTCCGGGCGCAAGGGTTGCCACTCAGTCGATTTGCCGCGGTTCCAACGGCTCGGACCGCCCGGGGCGCGCCCGTCGAATGACTCCGCCGCAGGTACGTGAAGCGGTATTAGCCGCTCGATGAGCGCGAGCTTCGCAGTTGCAGAAAAACCGGACGTAAAACCGACGTAGTCGAGGCGTCCCTCGCCGTCGTAGAGACCCAGCAGCAGCGAACCCACCGTGCCGCGTTCGGTAACGCGGTAACCGCCGACGATGCAATCCGCGCTTCGGATTGCTTTAATTTTGACGACGGCATCCCGTTCGCCCGTTCGGTAGACCGCGTCGAGACGTTTGGCAACGACGCCGTCGAGCGCGCCGCCGACCCGTGCGTACCAGCCGTCGACGACTGCGACGTCGCGTGTTGCGGGCGAGAGCCGTAAGCGCTCGTCGTTCGGCGCCACGTAGCGCGCCACGAAGTCTTCCAGCCGTCTGCGTCGTTCGTGTAGCGGTACGTCCAACAGAGACGTATCGTCGCCCGCGAGCAGCATGTCGAATAGCAAATAGGTCGCCGGCCGCTCGCGCGAAAGCTTGGCGACGCGCGAGGCAGCCGGATGGATACGCTGCAGAAGGTCGTCGAACGCCAGCGCATCGCCCACCGGAACCACGAGTTCGCCGTCGAGAACGACGCTTGCAACGTGCAAGTTGCGTAACGCCGCGACGACCTCGGGAAAGTAACGTTCGAGGGGTTGACCCGTTTTGGATTGCAAGCGAATCTCATCACCGTCGCAGAAGGCGATGCAGCGGAACCCGTCCCACTTGGGCTCGTACTGATAGCCCGCTTCACGCGGTATCGCATCGACTAAACGCGCTTCCATCGGCGGAATTCCGAAGGGAATCTCAGGGTGTCCGCTCACAGCGGCTGTATTACGCTCGCCAGGGCCTGAATCATGGGATGGAGCGAATAGGTAACGCCTTTACTTCGTCGGCGCTGTCGAGTGGGACGACCTGCGGTGAGACGCGCACCCGTCTCTTTTGAGCGGCTACATGAGCGGTTTTCGTAACAAATGCACCCGACGTCAATATCGGCTTGCGTGATCTATCGCTATCGGACCGGGCTCGCGTGCGTCGCGTTCGTCCTGTTAGTCATCGATCTGTTGGCGATGTTGGCCGGCGGATTCGTCTGGTATCCATGGGTGCCCACGACGCTCGTAGCACTTAGCGCGACCTTTTCGCTCATTCCGGCGTCACGGACAGCCGGCATCATCGGTAGCGTTTTGTGGGGCGTCTTGGCCGTTATCGGTATCGAGCATGAGAAATACTTTGGACCGCTTGGCTTCGCTGCGCTGAGCGCGCTTCTCGTGGCTATGATCATGCTGTTCGCTCCAGCGCTCGCACGTTGGTCGATCGTGCCAATCGCGTTTCTAGAAGGCGCATGGCCCGCGTCGCTCGCACGGCAAGCTACATTCGAGGTTGCGACTTTAGGATATGTAACCCGCGCGGTCGATCCATGCGGGGCTTATTTCCTTCCGGTAATTTTCGCTGTTTTCGTCGTCGTCGTCGTGATTACGGCCGCGCTCCTGCAGCTTTTGACATCATTTGCGATCGTGAACGACGTGTGGGGTCGCATCCCGGACGCGGCTGGGATTCTTTGGGGCAAATGGCGCGTTGCCCTTGCGATTGCAGTCGCGGCTGGGACGACCTTAGGGTTCGGGATGTGGCGTGATTGGCAAATAAATCAGCCTTGCATGTAACGCCTCCGCCCTCACGCATCAATCATCTCTACGTCGAGAGAGCTCTCTAATGGCCGAACGGATCGACGAGCTCCAACGCCAGCCATCTCGCTCGAATTTCTTGCGCTTCCTCGTGGTGTTCATCGGCATGCTTCCCACGGTCACCGCCTCAGCATCCGGTGCTTGCCGCAAGTGAGCACAGAACGACCGTCGCTACGGTCCACTGTGAAGCATGCGTTCTCACCGACGAATGCAAGGGACGAATGGCGCGCGCATGATGCCGTTTCGCATGTCGAGCGGTGCCGCGAATCGTGTAGAATCTGGCATCGGTCTCGTTAAGGCAAATTACCGGGTGGTTGGTACGATTCGACGCGGCCGTTTCGATCGAAACCAATGCTAAAACTAAAAGGCGGCGGCGAATCGTAGCTCCAGGTGGCGAAATGATTCAATCTGTCAGCCGAGCCATATGTACCGGGATAGCCGTCGACGAAGGCTACGGCCGCGCGTGGCATGCCGACAATGATGCGCTGCTCGCTCAGCGCTTGATGTGTGCTCCTGCTCCAATCGACGAAGGAGGCTGGCGAGTGCACTGAAAAAGTGCGCTGCAATTCCCACGGATCCGACAAGTCGTTCGTACCGATTTCACACCCCTCAACGAGAGACGTGGCAGGTGGCGCGTAATCCTTACCGTTTGGTAACGGCGTAGCTCCCGGCGGACCGACGATACCGGCGTTGCCGACGCGCGTGCCGACCGGCAGCATCGCACCGGTCCCGGGCGCGTCCCAAGGTTCGGGCTCGACGGCCGGCACGGAAATCGATGCGCCGACGATATCTGCGCCGTGCGGTATGCGAACGATGACCACGAGTGGATCCGTCGTCCAGAACGACGAGGGACTATCTCGATACCAAGCGTTCTGCTGACCGATAGCGTGAAAGGATGGCAGGTTCTGGACGCGCGCGATGCCTTCGATGCGCACGCGGGTCCCGCCGGCGAGCAATACAGTTTTGTTCGGAGCGGTGACGCACGTTAGGTCAACCGGGCCGAGTGTCCACGCGTCGCGACCTGAGAACGCGCTCTGCGCGCGGACGACGTTCGCGTCCGACAGGAGCGGACGGACCTCGACAAGGTGCGCGACGTCGGCGTCGCTGTCCACGATGAGTGGCTTCGCGCCCGCGAACGTGAGCCGCGCTGGATGCCGGTCGGTGTCGATCGCCGCGAGCGTAACAAAGTCGGCCGTGGGCTGGACGCTTCCCAGCTGAGTCGTCACGCGAAGAAAGTGTTGCCCGACCCTTCGCGCCGGGACGACGAAAGGCGCCGCAGGAACGTAGGTTGTAGCGTCTGCGGAGGCAACAGCTCCGGCGACCACGGCGTATCTTCCGGCGGGCACTCCGTCACGCTGCGGAGCCGGCACAAAATGCACGCCTTGTCGTCCGCTGCCGTTGGCTTCCAGCGCTCCGTATCGACCGGCGTTCGATATCGTCGCTCCCGCGTCGATGTCTCGTATCGTAAAGTTTCCACCGTCCCCATTCGCACGCTTTGGTGCCGCAATGAAACACACGACGAGTGAAGCAAACAATGTGCTCGATCTTAGGAGCGAGAAAGCCTCCATCGCTTCACTCTATCACACGATGACGGCGAAAAAGATGACTGTTCCGGTGACGATTCCGGCATGCGCAAGCGCTTTCCAGCCTGTGAGGTTGCGCGCTCCGGCTCGCCCTCCCTATCCGGATATAGCATTCCAACAAGGTGCTCAAGGCCGCACGACTCTGACTCTGGTCATCGGCAGAAGTGGCACGGTGATCGTTACGTTGGTTGAAGTCTCGAGCCGTAATCTCGCGCTCGATTCCGCTGCCGCCGACGCCGCCCACTACAGCCGTTTCAAACCTGCATCCTGTCAAGGAGTCGCCGTAAACGCTCGGTACCGCTTTGCGGTAAACTTCAGCATCGACGACCGGGCACAGGGCGGCACAGTTACGGTCGGCGACCCCTCTTGGCGCGGGCCATACAGAAACGCGCCCTCGACTCAAATCATACACGGCTTTCCCAACAGCTTCAGATGGCGCGATGCTTGACGCTTTGATCGTCAGGATTGGGAGCAGCGCTGTTTGCGCAGACTGCCGTTTCATCCGCACAATGAAACTCAAGCAGCGAAGCCGTTGTCACGGATCGTCACCTGTTTTCGGCGCGGCGAATGTACCGCAAACCGGCGATCGCGGCAAGCGAGCACGCGAGAGCGACGATGCTAAGACCAACGCGTAGCCCAGCGAATTGCGCGATGCCGCCGATAAGTGGCGGCCCGGCGAGAAACCCCGCGTAACCGAGGGTCGAGACGGTGGCAACGCCGACGCCGTCCGGGACCTCGTCACCTGCCGCACCGAAGATGACTGGGACCGCGTTGCTAAGGCCGATGCCGACCAGCGTAAAGCCGGCAATCGTTGTCCAGTAGGAGGGCAGGATGAGCAGGAGAGCCATCCCGCCGGCGGCGGTTAAACTCCCGTAGGCCACGACCGTACGCGGACCAAGCGCATGTACGATGCGATCGCCTGCAAAACGTCCGGCCATCATGGCAAGCGAGAACGCCGCGTAGCCTGTCGCGGCCGCAGTTACGGTGACGCCGATGACGGTACGCAGGAAGACCGCGCTCCAGTCGGCTAGGGCGCCCTCGCCGAGCAGAACACAGAACGCCGCCACGCCCAGAGCAAGTAATGCCGGCGTAACGACTCGACGGCGCGAAAGCTTACTCATTTCGCCTGCGGCTACCACGCGATCTTCATACACGCTGCGTCCGGCAACGGCGGCAACCAGAGCGAGTCCGAGCCCGACCGCCGCTAGATGCTCGAACGTCGTCCCGCCCAGAGCAAGCTCGAGTGCGCCAATCCCTGCGCCCGCGAAACCGCCCAGGCTGAAGCAGCCATGAAAGCTCGAAAGGATCGGACGCCCGATATCCCGCTGCAGCGCGATCGCATTGGCATTCATGGCCACCTCCAGCAGACCGCGCGTTAGCCCAAATATAAAGGTGCCCGCTACGAGCCAGAAGAGCGACGTCGCCGCGCCCGGTGCCGCAAGAGCTGCAAGCGAAACGATTGCTCCGAAATTTGTCAACCGGCTGCTGCCGATGCGCGCCACGATCGCGCCTGCAGTCGGCATGGCGATCATCGCGCCGCCGACGAGTCCGAAGAGTGCGATTGCAAGGCCGCCGGCTTGTAAGCCTAAAGTCTGCTGAATCTGTGGAATATGAGCGGCCCAGATACCGAAGGTGCAGCCATCGGCAAAGAATATGACTGCGAGAGCGATACGTTCTTTACTTTTGCGAGCCACGCGTTCACGGTTGATTCTGCTTGTATCTGCGGTTTCCACGCTGTGATACTTGCACAAAAGGGACAAAGTAGCTGTAACGCGGGCTTATGGAACAAGGAAGTTCACTAGATATACCTAAATAAAGTATATCTAAAGCGGAGCGCGTTGTGTGCGAGTAAGCCAATGGGGAAATAGTTTAGCGATCCGAATCCCGGCGTCGGTCGTCCAGTTGCTCGAGCTCGAAGAGGGGGATGAGATCGAGATTCAGATTGCCGGACCTCGCCACCTTAGGATCGGGCGCGATACTCGCCGAAAGAAAGCGCTCGAGCGGCTGAAAGCCCTCAATTGGAAACTGCCGCCCGGCTTTGCATTTAGCCGCGACGACGCGAATGAACGGTAAGAAATTCTTCGATACCAATGTAGTCCTCTATGCGGCGACAGACAACGACGCTCGCACCACGCTCGCTCAAGCATATCTCGCCGAAGGCGGCACTATCAGCGTACAGGTCTTGAACGAATTTGCGAACATGGCACGACGCAAGCTCGAGCGCTCGTGGCCGCAGGTGACCGACGCACTGCGCATCTTGCGGTCGCTATGCACCGAATGCCTCCCGATAACCGAACGGACGCATGACGCTGCTACGCGCATTGCCCAGCGGCTCGGCTACAGCTTCTATGATTCGCTCATCATTGCCTCAGCCTTAGAGGCGAAGTGTACGATGCTTCTTACCGAAGATATGCAGCACGGACAGATCATCGATGGCCGGCTAACCATTGTGAACCCGTTCCGTAACGGCGCTTAATGCAATGGCATAAGGCACGCCCATGCTTTGGTCGCGCGTCGTCGGCTCAGCCTCATGACCCATCGGCTCCCGGCGCTCATGTGCCTCGCAGTGCAGGCGAACATGCTCGCAATGGGTGGCTCGCGACAATCGTTAGGCAGGCTGACGGCGAATGACTATCGGCGGCGATACGATTAGGTCGTAACCCGCGGTCATATTGGCCCCGGAGGAGCCGGAGCCGCCGGCCGGTTTCGCCGGGTCGTTATATTTCGACTGGCTGAGATAGATGTTGCCGTTGCTCGAATGCACGTCGAACCGTCCGTTACCGGCGCCGATGCGGACGGTTCGTGACGATGATGCGTCACCGTCAGCGCCGGAACTGCGCGCGGTCGCGACGGTCGGCGCTCCGGCGTAGTCCGAAACGCGGACGGTACCGTTGCTCGTCTCGGCCGTAACTAGCGTATCGGCGCCCGCAGCGAATCCGAGTGTTACCGGGCCATTGTCGCTCTCGACACTGCCGTCACGCACTTGCAGAGCGGTGCCCTCAACGCGACCGTCACTGCTCTTTACGTCGAGGCGCGTCGCAACGATCCGAAGCAGAGAGATCCGCCCGTTCGAGGATGCTACATGGAGCGCGGGTGCGACGTAATCTTCAACCGTGATGTTGCCGTTCGCACTGTTGAATACGGCCTCGGCACGCAGGCCGTCCGCTTTGATGTTGCCGGCATTGACGACAATGACCCGGTTTCCCGGAGGCGCGACCACCGTGACCATGCGGTCGTCGCCCATCGACCAGCTGTGTTCGGCGGTCGTCGCGATACGAATCGTCTCGCCGTCTTTGCGCGCTGCGAGCGGCGCCCTGGCGCGGAAGATTCCGTACGCTGCGCTCTTGCTCACGGAGACGTCGAACTGCGATGCGTTGCCCGTGCGTATGGTTAGGTCCGCGTTGCCGATATCAACGTTCAGCGCCGGATGGGAGCCGGCGTCGAATATCCGGTGCGGACCGCCCTCGACGAGATTCGAACTAGATACGACCTCTGCACCGGTGTGCCGCATGGACGAGCGACCGGTCTGGCCACCGCGAACCGCGAGAACGATGCCAACCGCGACGGCAGCCTGGACTAACACCAGGGCGACGATCAGCGCGGCACGCGAAATCACGCCCCACGTACGGTCGAAGGAGCGCAAAGTTTCGCAAGACTGAAAGCCGGAAGTCGGCGAGGAAAGCGACCGCCGAAGCGCGCCTGCACTCATCCCCGTTGAACGAGCAAGATGCCGGCCGCGATCGCCGCGAGTCCAATCATATCGTGCGGTTCGACGCGCTCGTGCAAGAGCAAGGCGGAAAGCGCGAGCCCGAACACCGGGGTCAAGTAATAGAAAGCGCTCACGCGGCTCGCTTCACCGCGTCCGAGCAACCAAAACCAGATGACTGTTGCGCCCACGCTGAGCACGACGACGAGATAGGCGAACGACGCTCCGAGCGCGCCCGTGAGCGCAGCGTGCGGCATTCCGGTCGTCAACCAGGCGACGGGCACGATTACTACACCGGCTGCGAGCATCTGCACGGCCGACAACGCCAGCAGATCTTGGCCTAGGGCGGCACGTTTGAAGAGAACGGTCGACGCGACGCTCGCGCAAACGCCGCCGAAGGCAAGCAACACGTCGTGCGGTGCTGCCGTGCCGGTGCCCGCGCGTGCGAGTACGATCGCAAGTACGCCGCCGAAGCCGCACGCCAGTCCGAGCGCTTTGCGCGCATCGAGCGGTTCTCCGAGCGCACGGGGCGCGACGATGGCGAGCACGAGCGGATTCGTACTCGCGACGATCGCTCCCAGTCCCGAAGAGAGATGATGGGCGAGCGCCGTGTACGTTAGGCCGAGGTACAGGGCGTTGCCGAGAATTCCGAGCGTGATTGCAACGAGCCAAGCGCGCTTCGTACTGGGAAACGGTCGTCGCCATGCGAGCGCGAGGAGCGCGAGTACGAAGCCTGCCGTTCCGAAACGCGCGGCCAGAAACCAAAGTGGAGGGCTGCCGGTCGAAGCAATCTTACTCGGTACGTACGCCGAAGCCCATAGGAAAATGTAGAAGACCGCGACGGCTCCGGACCAGCGATGGTCGACGGAACGCACGGCAGCACCGGCAGCCATGCCGATCTCGTTCTCGCCTCCGACGCGGCCCACCGCTGCGCTCCGGCGGCGTATCTGCGCGGCGCGGGTGCGCGCAGGATTCGGCCGCCGCACCGAATCTTGCGTTGCCGGAAAATCGGCTCAGCCCGACACGCGCCTATGGAGAGGCTCCCTTCGATGAGCGAGCGGTCGTGCGTTTGCGTACCGGCTGCGGTTCTGATTCGAGGAGCGAAGCAAGATCGAAGCGACCGTCCCTCGCTACCAGGGGCGCCCACAGATCGCCCGTCTTCGCAAATCGCGCGCGCACGTTGTCGACGCGAAAATCCGCGATCGCGAAGCCGCGCTCGATCTCTTCCCAGGTGACCGGTGTCGACACGCTCGCGCGCGGCGTCGGGCGCACCGAATACACGGAAGCGAGGGTCCGGCCCCACGCGTTTTGATTGTAATCGACGAGCACGCGATTCTTCGGCCGTTTCGCTATCTTGTATTCGGCGGTGAGAATGTCGGGATGGCGGCCTGCAACTGCGAAAGCGAATGCCTTGGCAAAGCGCCACACGTCATGCTGCAGGGGCCCGCGTGCGATCGGGACGTACAGGTGGATGCCGTTGGATCCGGAGGTCTTGGCATAGGCCGGCAGCCCGATTTCGCCAAGCGCCGAGCGCAGTGCGAGCGCCGCGGTACAAACGGTTTCGAATGCCGTCGCGCCGAGTTCGTCGTCTTTGACCGGGTCGAGATCGAAGTGCAGGTAATCGGGGCGGCCGACGTCGTCGCAGCGCGCGTACCACTGATTGAGATCGATGCAGCCGAGATTTATAATCCACAGGAGGGCCGAGAGATCGTCGACGATCGGAAAGGCGATGATACTGCCGGACCCATGCTCGATCGAACACGTTTGCAACCACGCCGGAGCCCCGGGCGGCGTGCGCTTCATGAAGAAGAAGTCCCCGGCTGCGCCGTGAGGATAGCGCTTCATGACCATCGCGCGCTCTCGGAGGTGCGGGAGCAGCAGCGGAGCGACGTCCGCGTAATATTGCAGGAGATCGCGCTTCGTTAGCCCGGCTTCCGTAAAAAAAATCTTGCCCAGATTCGTGAGCCCGACATGGCGTTCGCCGACGGTAATCGTCGTCGCATCCGAATCGAGCGGAATCGTTACGGTCGGTACGCCCGCCGGCTGAGCCATATTGCTGGGTCTTTCACCGCCGGCTCGTAGTTTCACCCCGGTGGGCGGCCGAGGCGGGACGCATGACGAACCGCCTCCGCGCATGCTTCGCGTTACGACCTTCAATGCCAACGGTATCCGCTCGGCCGCACGCAAGGGCTTTTTCACGTGGCTGCTGAGCGAGTCGCCCGACGTTTTGTGCATGCAAGAGACGAAGGCACAGGAGCATCAATTGCCTCCCGAAGCGCTTGAGCTCGAGCACTACCCGGCTTCGGCATTCGTCGATGCGGAAAAGAAAGGCTACAGCGGCGTTGCCATATACGCGAAGCGGCCGCCGGATCGCATCGTGCGCGGTCTCGGTATGCCCGACATGGATGCGGAAGGCCGATTCGTGCGCTTCGACTGGGGCCGGCTCTCGATCGCGTCGCTGTACGTGCCTTCGGGAACCAGCGGGGAGATCCGGCAGCGGATCAAGGACGGCTTTCTCGAGCGCTTCCTGTCAACGCTTGCGGAACTGCGGCAGGACGGCCGCAGCTACATTCTCTGCGGCGACTATAACGTCGCTCACGAGGCGATCGACGTTTACGATCCGGTAAGCAACGCGAACACCACGGGCTTTCTGCCGCACGAGCGAGCTTGGATGAGCGCCGCGCTCGACGATGTCGGTTGGGTCGACGCCTTCCGCGAAGTCGACCGCAACGCGGGCCGCTACACCTGGTGGTCGCAATTCCCAGGCTACTTCAAGCGCAATCAAGGTTGGCGCATCGATTACCAGCTCGTCACGCCGGATCTCGCTTCGTTCGTGCGACGCGCGAGGATCGATCGCGACGTCCGTTTTTCCGATCACGCCCCGCTCACGATCGACTACGAGCTCCGATTATGAGGCCCGTCGGATGGAGAAAGACGCTTTATGAGCGCCCCGTTTCAGCTCGGCAACGTCGGACACTTCGGCCTCTCCGTGCGGGAGCCGCGGCGCAGCGCAAACTGGTACGTCGAAAACCTCGGTCTGCGGGAAGCCTTCGAATTCGACGACGGCGTGGCAGTCGAAAGCGACCATGTAACCATCGTTCTGCAGCGTGGGAATCCGCAGCCCGAGACGCTAGGCCACATTTCTTTTCACCTGCCGAACATGCAGACGTTGCGCGCCGCGCTCGCGTACTTGAAGCAGCGCAAGGTCGTGCTCGAGGACCCGGGCGATGAGATTGGCCCCGAAGCTCCCGGCTCTCCGCATCTGGGACTCTGGCTGCAAGATGTTGACGGGTATCGACTCGAATTGTCCGTTCAGAACGGCGCTCGAGAAAAATGAGCTGCGCGCACGCTTCTCAAGTGCCGTATACTTACGTTCTACACTGCTAGTCACCGGACGAACACAACATGCTGCCAACGACCTTCATTCGCTCGTTTACCATCGCCGCCGTCCTAGCCGGCGTATGCTCCGCAGCGGTCGCGAGCCCGCTTCCCAGTTATGCGACGGGAGAGGAGTCGATCAAGGGAACGATCTCTTCCGTCTCAGGCAAATACAAGATTCTCGTGCACGACGACCGCGGCTTCATCGACGACGTTACGTTGCACGACGGGACGATTATCAATCCGACGGGCCTCACCTTAGCTCCCGGGCAGTCGGTTACGATTCTCGGCCACAATGCGGGCTCGTCCTTCAGCGCGAATGAAATCGATACGCCCTACGAAACCCGCTCGTCCGTCACGTACGCGTACCCGTACCTTCTCGATGAAGCATATCAGGGAGTTCCCTATGGATACGGATACGGGTATCCGGGGCCTTATCCGTATTACCCGGCTGCGTACGGTTCCGTCGGAATCTTTTTTGGTAGCGGCTACTACGGACATGGCTATTATGGTGGCCGGGGCTATTACGGTCACCGCGACGATTACGGTCACGATGGCTATTACGGTCACGGCGGCTACTATGGCCGCGGAGGCTATTACGGTAATGGTGGCCATGGCGGCGGGTACTACGGCCGTGGCGGATATGCCGGTCGCGGCGGCGGCGTTCAGCGAGCTTATGGGCGCTCCGTCGGCGGCGGGAACGTCCGTGCCGGGGGCGGTCGCGGCTACCGCTGATCTGGCGAGCCGAAGCGTGTGCTCGGCTCCTTCTTAAGTTGCCGGACCAGCCGGCCGGCGCAGCGCCGCAAGGTTGCTGCGCCGGCCTTCAATCGTTTCGCTGTCCAATCGCGCCGGCACCCCCCGCATCTACTTCGCCGTCCATCTCCTCATCTGAGTCAATATCGGTATTCTCCAGAGCACCGGTATCGTGGCCGGCGTCATCTTGCTCGAGTTCCACAAATCGATCGTCTGTTTCCATTGCTTTCGCTTTCTCATAACTGTCAGAGACTGCCCGCCGTTTGACGGTGCGCGGTACGAGCAAGTCTATCACGCTTACGGGCTTAGCCGAAGCAACTGGGTAAGGGCGGACGTCACTGCTCTGGGCTTGATGTGCACCAAGCCGGTGCGCGAATACACGGCTCGACCGCTTTTCGCCTGGCTGCAGGCGTCGCAAACGGAGAACCGAGTGGACGGCGCCGCCCCGCGTGACGATTGAGTGGACGCGAAGCTTTACTTCGAGTACAGATAGTTCTTGACGGCCGGGCTATCGACGTTGTCTTTCGTGATGATCGCTTCGCCCGTGCCGTAGTGCTTCTCGAAGTTACGCTTGCCTTTGAGATACTCTATGCCGTACTGAACGCCGAGCTCACCGATATGGTACGGATCCTGCGCGACGAGCGCCGTAATCGTGCCGGCCTTGACGGCTTCGATCTGGGCGGGCTCCGCATCGAATTCGACGAGTTTGAGCTTGCCGGAAAGACCCAATTCGTTGGCAGCGGCTGTCACGCCGCCGCCCGTAACGACGTTGGTCGCGAAGACGCCGGCCAGATCGCGGTGCCCGGCGACGAGACCCTTGGTTACGGAATTAGCGCGGGTTTGGTCGTCACCCGTGTACGTCACTCCCAGGCTCTTGATCTGCGGGGTTTTGGCAAGCTCGCGATTGAACCCCGCCACGCGTTCGTCCGTGGTGCTGACACCGGGGGAAACGCTCACCACGGCGACGTCGCCCTTCTTCCCGATGGCGTCCGCCAAGGCGTCGGCGACTTTCACGCCGCCGGCAACGTTGTCCGATGAAATCGTTGTGAGCGCAATCGACGGATCGCCGAGCGTCGTATCGACGAGAATGACCGGGATGTGAGCGGCGACGGCTTGCTGGATCGGCGCCTGCAAGGCAACTTTGTCGGTCGGCGCGATCAGGATGAGATCCGGCTTTTGAGCGATCGCGGCGTTGAGGTAAGGCAGTTGGGTCGAGGGGCTAAAGGCAGCGGGCGACCCGCTGAATTGAACGGTCGCGCCTTCTTTGGCAGCTTCCGCTTGCGCGCCGTGATTCATCGTAATGTAAAACGCATCCGATGCTATCCCGGCGATAAGCACGATTTTGTATGGCGTAGCCGCTCTAGCTTGCGGCGCGGTGCGCGGCAGCGAAACGGTTAGCGAGGCGAGCGGAACGAGCGCGGCTGTAACGAGCAGTCGTTTAAGCATGGGCGAAACCTCCTACGTAACGCGACGACGGCGAATTTGATCGAATAGGACGGCGACGATGATAATCGCGCCGACGACGACATCTTGCCAAAACGACGAGATGCCTTGGATGGTAAAGCCATAACGGAGAACCGTCGGGATGAACGCACCGATAACGGTGCCGACGATGGATCCGGTTCCCCCAAAGAGGCTCGTGCCGCCGATAACGACGGCGGCGATGGCATTGAGATTGTCCAGACTGTGGCCTTGAATGTCGGTCGTATGGAAGCGCGCCAGATCGAGCACGCCGGCCAGTCCGGACATAAACCCCGCAACGGCATACACCCACACGAGATGACTGTTTACCGGCACGCCTGCGAGCCGCGAGCCCTCCAAGTTGCTGCCGACGGCGAACGTCCGGCGCCCGAAGATCGTTCGGGTCAGCACGACGTGCGCGACGAACGCGACCACCGCCGCAATGAAGACGAGCGTCGGGATACCGAAGGCGAGATTGCCGTTGCCGAGCGAGTTTGCAAAGGATTGCGGAATCGGCGGAATCGCCGATTGACCGGCCGCGCCGTTCGCACTGATGAGATCGCCGAGCCCGTTCGCAATGCTGAAGACGCCGAGCGTTACGATGAAAGCCGGCATCTTGAGGCGCGTGACGAGCGTCCCATTGACGAAGCCGCCGAACGTGCCGACCGCAAGCGCTGCCGCGATTCCCAGTGGAATTGCCGTCGCGGCGTTCGGCGAATGGCCGCTGGCCACGAGGGCCGGCGGACCGCCCGTCTGCGCGATGACCCACGACGCGACCACGCCCGAGAGCATCAGCAGCGTGCCGACCGACAAATCGATGCCGGCCGTGATGATGACGAACGTTTCACCAATCGCTAGCAATAGAATCTCGGCCGTATCCCACGCGATGTTGACGAAGTTGGAGCGGTCGAAAAACGCGTGATTGGGGCTGATCGCGCTAAAGAATGCAACGAGTCCCGCCAGGACGAGCAAGATGTACGCGTTGGTCGAACGGTCGAAGAGGGCGAGTTTACGTGGCTTCGCGGAGGCCGAATGTTCCGCCGCGGCTTCGCTCACCGCTCGTCCCGCTCGAATTCGGCGACCCGTTCGACGGACGCACCCGTCATAAAGGCGACGACGTCCGTCATCGAAGATTCGGAACTTCGCATCTGCCGAACGGTTCGCCCCAGCCGCAAGATCGTGATCCGGTCCGCAACTTCGAAGACTTCGGGCATACTATGGCTGATCATGATGACCGCGACCCCTGCGGCCTTAATCCGCGTGATGAGCTGCAACACCATCGCCGATTCGCGCACGCCGAGCGCGGCGGTCGGCTCGTCCATGATGACGATCCGCTTTCCCCAGGCAGTCGCGCGCGCGACGGCGATCGCTTGCCGCTGACCGCCGGACAACGTGAACACCGGTTGCCGTACCGATGACAAACCGATCTGCAGCTCGTTCATTTCTTGGCGCGCGCGTTCGCGCATGAAGCGGTCGTCGAGAAACCCAAGCCGGCCGAGCGGCCCCGCAACGCGTGCCTCACGTCCGAGAAACAAGTTCGACGCGACGTCGAGTGCGGGCGCGAGCGCGAGATCCTGATAGACGGTTTCAATGCCGTGATCGCGCGCTTCTTGCGGCGAGGTCAGGTGAATCTGCCTGCCGTCGAGCAGCAACTCACCCCCATCCGCGGCGAGCGCGCCGGAGAGAATTTTGATGAGCGTCGATTTGCCGGCGCCGTTGTCGCCGACGATCGCCGAAACTTCTCCGGCATGCACCGTGAAGTCCGCCCCGCGTAAAGCGGTGACGCGACCGAAGCTGCGCGTAATACCACGCGCTTCGAGCAGCGGCGGTTCAGCGGTAGGCAAGCGTGCCCGTTCGTGCTCGCGAGGGCAAGCGGTACATTTGTCCACTTATGATGCGAAGTGCCGGAACGTTCCTTTCCAGCTCCGAGCGCGCGAAATACGTGAGAAGAGTCGCTCACGCTTTGCTTCACGGCGGTTACGGGCTGATCGCGCGCTGCGCCGATGCGCCAAAAAGGCTTTTCTGAAAGGCTTTCCAGGTGCGGCCTGCGATAGCCGCGCGGGCTTCGGCCATGAGCTGTGCGAGCAGCGCGAGGTTATGGTATGAGAGCAAGCGCGGTCCGAGCATTTCGTTGGCGCGGAACAGGTGCGAGATATATGCGCGCGTGTATGTCGCGCACACCGAGCACGAACAGTATTCGTCGAGCGGCCGCTCATCCCGCGCGTAGGCGGCGTTACGGATGTTGAGGTCACCGTCACGCCCGAGCGAACGGCCGTTCCGTCCGCAGCGGGTGGGGTACACGCAATCGAACATATCGATCCCGCCGTCGATCGCGGCGATCAGGTCGCGCACCGTTCCGACGCCCATGAGATAGCGAGGCTTATCTTCGGGCAACAGCGCCGCCGTGAAGCGCGCCATGCGATACAGATCGGAGCGCGATTCACCGACGGATAGGCCGCCGATGGCGTAGCCGGGCAATTCGAGCTTCACGAGATCGCGCGCACTGCGCTCGCGAGCGCGCTCGTCGAGTCCGCCTTGGACGATGCCGAACAACTGTGTCGCAGAACCTTGCCGCGCCGCGCTGCAGCGCTGCGCCCACGCAGTCGTACGGCGCACGGCTTCGGCGACTTCGGCGTCGCACGCAGGCAGCTTCACGCACACGTCGAGCGCCATCGCAATATCGACTCCGAGCGCTTCCTGAAATGCGACGACGTTCTCCGGCGTAAATTCGTGTTGGCTACCGTCGAGATGCGACCGGAAGCGCACCCCCGCATCGGAGAGCTCGCGCCGCGACTCCAGCGAGAAAACCTGAAACCCGCCGCTATCGGTCAGGATATTACGGTTCCAGCGCATGAAGGCGTGCAGGCCGCCGAGTGCAACGAGCGTCTCGCGGCCGGGCCGCAGCCATAGGTGATACGTGTTCGCCAAAATGATCCGCGTATCGAAGTCGCGCAGATCTTCCGCTGTCAGCCCTTTCACCGTCGCGGCCGTGCCGACGGGCATGAACGCGGGGGTTTCGACCAGTCCGTGCGCGAGCGTTAAGGTGCCACGCCGCGCCGCGCCGTCGGTTGCGTGCAGCGAGAACGTTCCTAGGGCGCGGTCGATCACGAACGGCGCAGCAACTCCCGAGCCGCGCTGTAATCCGCGGGCAGTGCCGCTTCGAAGGCCAGCCGCTCGCCCGTTCCCGGATGCGGAAACGCCAGCCGCCAAGCATGCAGCGCTTGGCCCGGCAAATCGAAGCGCGAATCGACTTTACCGTAGACGGGATCGTTGACGAGCGGGTAGCCGAGCGCGCTCATGTGAACGCGAATCTGATGCGTGCGTCCGGTCTCGAGAACGAATGCGAGTTCCGCAGCATCGCGCAGCCGCTCGCGCAGCTCGTAATGCGTCACGGCCGGTTTGCCGTCGGCCCGCAGCGCGTACTTGAGACGGTTGTGCGGGTCGCGACCGAGAGCGCCGTCGATCGTGCCTTTCGGATGTTCCGGCCGTCCGACGACGAGGCCGAGATAGGTGCGTTCGATCTCGCGCCGCATCATGGCCTTACCGAGGGCGGTTAACGCGGCAGCCGTCTTTGCGACGACGAGTAAACCCGATGTATCACGGTCCAAACGGTGCACGAGACCCGCGCGTAGCGGATCGCCCGGCAATCCGCCGGCATGCGCGAGCAGCGCGTTGACCAGGGTGCCGTCGCGCGCGCCGTGTGCCGGGTGCGTAACCATACCCGCGGGCTTATCGACGACGAGGAGGTGGTCGTCTTCGAACACGATGTCGAGTGCGATATCCTCGGGCGCAGCGCCCAGCACCGGCCGCTCGGCGATTTCGTATTCGAGCACGTCACCTTCCGCCACCGGCATGGCCGGTTTCGGTACGTGCCCGTTGAGCCGGACGTGACCCGAGCGAATGGCAGCCGCGACTCGTCCGCGCGAAGCACCCGAGACGCGCGCGATCGCAACATCGCAGCGCGAACCCGATTCCGCCGCTTCGACGACGTGCTGTAAAGCGGCCGGAATCATCGTCCGCGCGACGATTCCAAGGGCGCCCGGGCGCGATCGCGCTGTAAGGACGCTAGCAACAGCAGCAGCACGCCGATCGTAATGCAAGAATCGGCGACGTTGAAGACCGGCCACCAGTGCAGGTCGATGAAATCGACGACGAAGCCGTAATGAAAGCGGTCGACGATGTTGCCGACGGCGCCACCGGCAATCGCACCGAAGGCCAGGCGCACCAGCAGCGATTGCGCGGCTTGCTCGCGGAAGGCGAACCAGAAGACGGCGAGCACCCCGATCGCCATGCCGACGAGCACCCACGGCTGCGTTCCGAAGAGTCCGAAGGCACCTGCGTGGTTCTGGACGTACGTCCAGTACAGCAGATGCGGCACGACGATCCGGCTTTCGCCGGCTGCGAAATTCGTTACGACGAGATGTTTCGTGTATTGATCGAGTCCGAGCACGGCCGCGGCCGCAAGCCAAAAGCGCAGCACTAGAGGCTTGGCGGTTTCACGTACTGATAGAAGAAGCCGGCGATGCGCGTGAATTGATCCGTCGCCACGACGACGCCCGTCGCCACGAGAATTGCGCCGGACGTCGCTTCGATGGCCGGCAGAAAACGTTTGATCCGGTTCAGTGCGCCGAGCGATTGCGTGATCGCCGCAGCCGTGATGAGGAACGGAATCGCGAGCCCCATCGAATAGACGAATAACAAGAACGTCGCTTGCGGTAAGCGCTCCTGCGAGGCCAGCAGAATAATCGCGGAGAGAATCGGTCCGATGCACGGCGACCAGCCCGCCGCGAACCCGAGCCCCACGAGAAACGACACCCAGAGCGATTGTTTACGCGGCGCTAAGTGCACGCGCTTATCCATCATGAGCGCGGGAATCTTGAGAACACCCATCATCTGCAGCCCGAGCACGACGATCACGATTCCACCGAGTATCTCGACCAGACGTTTGTTATTCGTGAAGATGCCGCCGATAGCGCTCGCGGAGAGCCCGATCGCGACGAAGATGACGGTGAAGCCCGCGATGAATGCGAGCGCGTGCGCGAGGACGCGCGCCTTCGCTTGCGTATTGGACTCGGCTTTGAGGTCTTCGAGGCTGGTCCCGGTCAGGAACGAAAGGTACGAGGGCACGAGCGGTAAGACGCACGGCGAAACGAACGACACGAGTCCCGCTAAGAAGGCCGTCGCGACGTTGAGCTGATGCACTTGTCGTACTACGACGGCTTAGCACAGGGCGCCTCGAAGCACCCTAAAGCCGGCGCGGGAAGCGCAGTTAGCCGGCGAGTGCAGCGGTGTCGCTTGCGAGGAGCGCTTCGAAGGACGCGATCTGCGCCACGCGCCAGGCTTCGTCGCGCCCGAGCTCGGTCGCGAGGATCGCTGCGACTTCGCCCGTCGCCCGGCGCGCAGCCGGTGCGTCCAAGAAGGCCGCCCGCGTGCGCCGCGAGAGCACGTCGTCGACCGTTCGCGCCATCTCTTCACGCGGCGTACACGACCTCGGTTCGCGTGTACGGCAGCGAGGCGTCGAGGGGCGTCCGCAGTGCCGGTGTCTCCGCTTCGAGCGCGTGCAGCGCTTTGCGATCGGTTCCGTAGAGTGCATAATCGACGTCGCTCGGCCCGGCGCCGGTGCCGGGGCTGCCGTGCAACGGCATGTCGGCGGTCGAACTCTTCGTTCGTGCGAGCCCGGCTTCGCGTGCGGCTCGATCGACCGTGTCCTCGGCCATTTTGCGATACGTGGTCCATTTGCCGCCGGTGATCGTGACGATTCCGGTATGCGAGACGTCGACCAAGTGTTCGCGCGAGAGTTTCGCCGTACTGCTCGCATTGTCGCGATTCACGAGCGGACGCAGTCCGGCGAACGCTGAAAGGGCGCCCGCGCGCGTGACGGGCCGTGCCAGAAACCGGTTGGCATGCTCGATGATATAATCGATTTCGGCGCGGTCGGGGCCGGGTCGAGCTTCGCTCCTTCGACCGGAATGTCGGTCGTGCCGATGACGACGTGACCGTGCCACGGAATGATGAAGAGCACCCGTCCGTCGTCGGTCTTCGGCACGATTAGCGCGTCGTTGCCCGGAAAGACGGACCGCGCAAAGACGACGTGCGCACCGCGGCTGTGTTCGAGCAGCGGCTTGGCGCGCGAATCGTCCTTGTGCCGCAGCTCGTCGACGAAGATCCCGGTTGCGTTGATGACGACACGCGCTCGAACGTCGACTTCGGCGTCTGTTTCCAGATCCCGAACGAGCGCTCCGCTCGCGCGGCCACGGTCGTACAGCAGGCGCGTCGCACGGGCGTAGTTGACGACGGTCGCGCCGCGGTCGGCGGCCGTCCGCGCGAGCGCGAGGGCGAGCCGCGCATCGTCGAACTGTCCATCGGCGTAATGGATGCCGCCCAGCAGATGGTCCGACCGAAGTCCCGGCATCCGCTCGAGGGTTTGCGCCCGCCCGAGCGCTCCGCTCGGGCGAAAACCGGAGCGCCCCGCGAGGAGATCGTACGCCTTCAATCCCGCGAAGTAATACGGACCTTCGAACCAGCGGAAGAGCGGTAAGACGAACTCGAGTTCGCCGACGAGGTGTGGCGCGTTGCGCCGCATCCGCGTCCGCTCCGCGAGCGCTTCACGCACGAGGGAGACATCGCCGTTCTGCAAGTAACGGACCCCGCCGTGAGCGAGTTTGGTCGAGCGGCTCGAGGTCGCTTTCGCGAAGTCGGAGGCCTCGACGAGCGCCGTCATATAGCCGCGGGCGGCGGCATCGAGCGCGGCTCCGAGCCCGGTCGCCCCGCCGCCGATGACGAGCACGTCGTAGCTGCCGTCCAGCCGCGCGATCTGCTCCTCGCGTTTCATTACGAGGCCCGTTCCTCCCAACCGGAGGCGCGCTCGACGGCACGCTTCCACCGCCCGAGAAGCCGCTCGCGCTCCGCGCCCGCTAGCTGAGGCGTGAAGCGACGTTCTTGTTGCCAGTGCGTCGCCACGTCGGCAAAATCGCGCCAATATCCGGCCCCGATGCCCGCGAGGTAAGCTGCACCGAGCGCGGTCGTCTCGAGCACGCGCGGCCGGACGACGTCCACCCCCAGCAGATCGGCTTGGAATTGCATCGTCAAGTCGTTTGCCGCCGCGCCGCCGTCGACCCGAAGTTCCTTGAGTTCGAGATTCGCATCCTTCGACATCGCGTCTATCACCTCGCACGTTTGAAAAGCCATCGCTTCGAGCGCCGCGCGAGCGATGTGCTCGCGCGTCGTACCGCGCGTGAGCCCCACGATCGCGCCGCGCGCGTATGGGTCCCAATGCGGCGCACCGAGTCCGACGAAAGCCGGCACGAAATAGACGCCGCCAGCATCGGGAACGCGCCGCGCGAGCTCCTCGACCTCGGCCGACGACGAGATGATGCCCAGACCGTCGCGCAGCCATTGGACCGCAGCGCCGGTGACGAAGATCGAGCCTTCGAGCGCGTACGTCGCCTTACCGGGCTGCGCCGAATAAGCGACGGTCGTAAGCAGGCCGCTCGGGCTGC
>JAABUQ010000795.1_pt1 | contig 72696 bp, 48 predicted proteins | sample 5560001 | NCBI WGS metagenome assembly JAABUQ01 (sample SAMN10711888, study PRJNA513371) | rock metagenome | isolation source: Antarctica rocks | place: Antarctica: Victoria Land, Finger Mt nord | collected 2015-12-18 | reverse complement strand
AACCCTAACCCTAACCCTAACCCTAACCCTAACCCTAACCCTAACCCTAACCCTAACCCTAACCCTAACCCTAACCCTAACCCTAACCCTAACCCTAACCCTAACCCTAACCCTAACCCTAAGATTTCAATTCTGTTTGATAATCGTAAATTATATATCTTTAGTATTGATTTCTTTAAACATTCTAGCTTAAGATTCTAAAATGATTTTTCTTTTGCGAATTTCTATATTTATGACGTATTCTTTTTTGTAAGATTCGTCAATAATATTCCATTGACGAAGTAGTTCTTAATGAACTTTTTGTTATAATTTATGAAATCTAGAAAGAATTGTATTTTTTTAACATTAATAGATAATTTTTATTCTTTAATTGCTTGTAGCTTCTTAAGATTCATGCGTACTTCGTATTATCTCACGACAAATCTAAGAAAGTCAACTTCTTCTTAATGAAATTCGCATTTCTTTAGTTTAAGATGTAAATTTCTTCTATCTAGACATTCCAATACTTTGGAAACATAATTAACATGTTCTTTCAAGATTTTTAAGTAAATTATGATATCGTTCAAGTATATTATGACAAATCGATCTAGATGTTGTTGTAGTGCATTATTGATTATTTCTTAATACGTTGTCGAGACGTTCGTAAGTTCGAACGACATTATTGTGTATTTGTATAGTTTATATTGTGTGCGAAAAGTTATCTTTTATTCTTTTCTCGTCTTTATCTTGATCTAATTGTACGCTTTTTGTAGATTTAGTTTGATAAAGTACTTGACTTCGAATAGTTAATCTTAAAGCTCGCTAATATTGGGTAGTAAGTATCAATTCTTAATCGTAATATGATTTAGCTTCTAATAATTAACACATAGATAAAAGATTTCGTTCTTCTTAGATACAAAGAGGATTAAGTATTCTATCTATAATTGAAATTTTCTAATAAATTCTTTCTTTTCATTTTTTGCTAGATATTCGCGAAGTACTTCGAACTTCTTCTTGAATAAAACATATATAAATTCAAACGTGAGTTGCTTGTTTAGTTCAAGTCTAATTTTATAATTTTACAATTAATGTTTAGAAAGAGTCTTTGTCGTTTTCTCTTCTTAAAATAGATGCTCTCAATTGTTGTATATTCGTAATACGTATTTTAGCGATTTCTTCGTTATACTAGATAATTTAAGACTCTTAGAAGATTCGCAATTTTTTTCACTTATTTTGACTTCGTAGTTTAATTAATCTTTGTCGATGTCTATTAAGTTAAACTTGATTAAATTGTTCTTTTTCAAGAATGTAAGTTCGCATCTTGCGATCAAGTTTCGACTTTGTCTTTTATTTATTATCGAACGTTGTCGATGCGTAGATTGAATATAAATTGCATGATCACATCGTTCGAATCTAAATACTTGTATATTTTAGTTAACTTCTAGATTGTGTTGCTTCAATTAAGACATTTCTAAAACGATATCGTAAATAATTATTTCCACTATATTAAAGATTAGCTTCTCGTAATGTTGCTAAATAGCTATTAATAATAATTTCGTTTCTTTGTTTACTTTTTCATTCTCGTTAAGTAATAAGTTTTTATCTACAATTATTAGATTGTAAGCGTTAAACTTCTTTCGAGTAAAATATTCTTCTCTCTTTATAAGAGCTTTGATCATAAAATTATTTGTCGCATTAAAATTAATTATTGTAGTAAGTCGACAATTATTGATCTTAATTAATGTGATAAAGCATTGTGCGTATACTATTGAGTTTAATTGCTATTGTTGAGCTAACATATTGCATTTCTTTAATATGCTCTTTACTAAGAAATTTGAACTTTTCTCTTTTCTTGTGTTGCGACTTCTACTTCAAGCGTCTTCTCGCGTTGAGCTCTCTTCTATTGCTAGATTACTAACTTTGACTTTCTAGAAAACTAGTTAATTTCTTCTTTTTCTTTTAGATAAGTCTAATATAAGTCGTCGTAGCAAACGATTTAATTAAGTGTTTTATATTTCTTTGCTTCCTTTATCTTTTGTCTAGATAGATTAACACTATTTAGTTGTTGTTTAATTTCGTCAAGAATATTCTTTTTTATAGTGACGTCGCTTCCTAGTGCTTCCTCGCATTTATTTACGATTTGACTAATTTATCTTTTCTTTAATGAGCTAGTTAAAGCGTCAAGATGTTTCGTAATGTTGTCTAAGCATTCGTGAAAGTTCTTCTAATTATATTCGTCGTTTAAGTTTGTTATTAAGTAAGAATATAACATATTTAATCGTTTCGCTCTTCTAGTTTTATTGAATGTTTCATTGACTTTCTACGTAGATGCGAATGCCTTGTCTAATAATATTTTATCTAGAACTTTCTATAATTGATTTAAGTTTTCTATTAAATAGTAGTTGTCGTTCGATCTAGTCTTGAGGATGTTCGCTTCTATGTTGATTTGCTCTCTAATGTCGTTTTAGCTATCAAGTATCTCTCTTAACATAGCATTGATTTGTTGGCGATTTATTAAGTTTCGCGATCAACAATCTCTTACGAAGTGACTCGATTTGCCACATAAATAGCACGTTTTTTGGAATTTGTTATCTTGCTTTTTTCTAGAGTTTTTTTCTTTACGTTGTTAAGTAAAGTCTAGTTTCATAAATGTAAGCTCACGATAATCTAGATTACTATACTTCTAATTAAAACGAAATTCTCTCGAATAATATTTAATCGTTAATTCAAAAAAGATTCTTGCTTTTTCTTAAGATTGATCGTATCTTTTTTTCATAACTCTTTCATATAGCTTGTCGCTAAAATCGATAACTACTTCGATAAGATTAAACATATCGTTAATAAATTTGTCATCGCGCATAATTTCGTTCTTAAGATTGTTCTTGAGATCTTGTCGAAACATTGTTATAAGTGCGACATCGTTTTATTTGATAAAATTAACATACTTTTAAAATCTTATTGCGTACTTTGTTGCAAAAATTCGTTAAATTAGATGCTAAATTAGTCTTTTTGCGATTTGTTTCTCGTTAAATGTTTTAAAGATTCTTTGAAGCTCTCTTTTAAAGTTGTCGAAGTTCGTGAACATCGTACGAGAATTTTCGTCATAATTTTCTAGATATTTGCGTAAATTTGACTTGAGTTAATGCTAAACTCTTTCTTTAAGAAATGTGAATGCGAAAATTGTCTTTTTGTTCGCTAGAACAAGATAGAAGATAAAATAAATATTTATTTACATAAGTTAGTTCTCTAGACCAATACGATCTTCATAATAAACGTTGAATTTGTTAATCTTGATCTTGTCGTCTCTCATGTTCGATAGTCGACGTGATGCTAATAAGCTAGTGCTTGGAATAGAGACGCGTTGACCTAATATAGACATTCTTAGAGTGTTCAAAGTGTTACGCTAGTACTTTCCACGAAGATATTAGAGAGAGTTATGCTATTAAAGAGATTTGTAAACGTCTTTAGACAATGCAAGCAATTACTTAATAACAAGAGTTTGCAACTTTGATAATCGTAACAATAAGTCAAGACTTAAAATAAATTAAATACGATTTATAAGAGAGTCGTATTAGAAGATCTATATATTAAAGAAGATTTTTCTTGTTCGCTCTATTCGTTGTCGAACATGTCGAACGTTGCTCGCTTTGTTCGTTGTCGAACATGTCGAACGTTGTTCGCTCTACTTGTTGTTAAGCATGTCGAACGTTGTTCGCTCTACTCGTTGTCGAGCATGTCGAACATTGTTCGTTCGTCAAATCGTCGAACATGTAGGCAATCGTGCTTCGTGCTACATGTTGCGCTATAGTTAATATACCACGCTATTCCGAGCTAGGCTCGTAACATAAAGCTTACTAATGACCCAAAGAATTAATCGAACGTCGCCAAAAAAGAAGACGAATTAATAGTTCTAGTAGCGACGCTAATGCGAAACGTACACACAAGGCGTATATGCTATTAGAAAAGCTCAATGTTATGCAAAAGATATTACGATCACGCAAAAGATTTGATTTGCGTTGAAAGACGTCTCTTGATGCGAATAATGACGACGAACTTGATTCTTTCTTATTCGTCTTTCTTTCAAATATTACTTACGTTAAGTCAAACGTATAACATCGACGATTGTTCTTAAGAATACTTCTTTCATGAAGAAGCCTAACAATAGTTTAAGATCAATATATGGCAAGAAACCTTATGTATAAAGTTGTCAATTCCTCAATAACTCTATAGTGCACTAGAAAGAAAGATGAATTTTAGTTAAACAAATAGATCTTGTCACAAAAGTATTTGTGACTAGTATCGAAGATTTCGATGTTCGACAATGTGACGACAATTTTTATCTTTCGTTTGTAGTTATAGTTGTTGCTACTATTTACACTCAAGTGACTATAATTAGATGTTTCGACAATTAAGTCGAAAAAAAAGCAAAAGCATAACAAGTAGAAATACGACACGTTAGCGTCTATCTAATAGTAATCTTCAAAGATTATATAATGGGCCACTAATATTCTTGCAATGTTGATTTTCGCTAGCAAACATAACTCGTGACACGTGCTAACTTTAGCTATTTAATTTTGTCAAATCACGCGAAAACGCTTTCTAAGAGCATCGTTCAATCACGTTCGCCACGAAAATGACGACCTAACTAGATATACTTAAATTGAATGATAATACGCTTCATTAATATAAAAGTTAAAGTCTCGTCTATACAAGTAGCAAGACATAAATATTAAGAATAATCGCGTCAAATCTTAAAGTAATTTCGATTATTATGAATTAACACATGCGAGAGCTTGCGAATACTAGCGATGTTTAACTTTTAACTAATTTAGCAACGTACTTAAAAGCGACAATTTATAGAGCGTCAAGAAAGAGATAAAAGCTAGAATTATAGTAAATGCTAGAAGTAAATACAAAGTCTTAAAGTCTAATAAAGAGTATAAAATACGAATGACGAATTCGAAAATCAAAATCGATCTTATGATAAATGTTTTTAAAATCTTCACTATGATTTTTGCGATTGCAATTAAGCTAGTTGTCGACAATCGTTCTTGCACGACTTTGTTTAAAGCTTCAAACATTTATTGTTTCGCCATAAAGCTCGTAAAAGTAATATAGTGTTAATTAAAAGCAAGACGATAAACGTACGTATCTCGAACATGTTGCTACTTAGAAGTGATTAAAGTGACCACTCTTATATCCACAAGATCGTAGTGTTCGATATACGAAAAAGCTCACTCTCTTGAAGCGTTTGCACGAGCAATATTAATCTAGCAAACATAAAAAGAAAGACCTGCACCACACATGTAAGCTCACGAGCATTGCTATCGACCTAAAGAATTCTTTTATCGTTGGCGTTCTCACGTCTCTATTGCAATGACAAAATGAGTCGAGAGCATACTATTCATTGTAGTTGCGTGAGCAAGATCTCGATGTTGACGCAAAGCAAAGAGTATCATTAGTAGCATCTTTTTATCGTTGAATTCAATTATGTTCGAAGCAAATATCATAATTTACTATTATCTTCGCATTAGTCTTCCCTTTCGAGTCTTGTCGCTCAAGAATTTTCTTCTACAATAATTCGTCTATTATAGCGTTTCTTCTTCTTATCATAGATTGCTTGTTCGTCAAGTTGTGCCTTCGCCATCGCCTAGATAATTGCTAGAGATTCGAAAAAAAAACGTACGATAAACAACGAGATTCTACGAGATAGACTAATAGAGGCTCTATTATAGACTTGTTAACGTACTTCACATCTAAAATATGCTCGATTAATCGATTTCGTATGATGGCTTTCTACTCAACTTCGCGCTAAAATTTCACATGTTAGATTGGAAATACTTAGCATAGAACTTTGATTTCCAAGCGAATGCGTCGAAGAAATGCTATCGTTGTTCATCTACTTCTATTTAGCTATAGACCTCTATTTAGATTTAGGTTCACGTTAGAGTGCGAAGTGCTATTCTAGAAAGCAAAGCAATGTCTATTTGCTAGAATCTGCAAGGTCTCAATGCAAATGCCTAGATCTAATGTAGTCAACATATGCATCTCTTCAATCACTAACGATACACTTGAACGAATTTACTACATTTATCGTATTACGACTTCGTCGCAATTCTATCGCTTTACGTGTGTCGTAACAATAGTCTTGTGTAAACAATTCGCATTATTTTAATCTTTTAACATATTACTAATTATAATATGCGACAAGAAGTATGAGCGAACAAAGCAATAAAAAAAATATAAATCGAATGCGCGAGAGCAAATTGAACCTGCCAATCGCGTAAAGAAGCAAGAACATTCTCGCGTTAACACAAAGTAAAAGATTCTATTCACGCCCACAATGAACAAGACTATCTTGTTACTAGAGTTTAACTTAGATAACATTGTTATCATGTCGAGCAATTATCTTTCAATGACAATCGATTGCTTTAATAGACGATTTAGATGCATGCATGCGTGTCTTGCTTAATTGTGAAAATCTATGAAGTGCGAGATCTAACATATACTCGACATTGTTAAGGCGCTAATTCAATTAAGTAATAATGTCGCAAGCCTTAGAGACAATTAGATTTTATTAACTTGAACATCGAAGATGTGACATCTAATCAAGAGATACAAGAGTTGATTAACGTATAACTTAGATAACAACAAGCAATAGATCACGATATATATACGAGAGAGAAGATGAGCATACTTGATGAAAGTTGTGATACATATACTTGTTAGATGGCATAAATAAGTCTTTTATGATCGAATTGCTTCGTTATTTATCATCAATAATTCGTATGCTTTTCTTATAAGTATCTAAAATTTAAGCTCGTAATAACACTTTCGTCGTAATATATCTTGTCGAGTAAATTAAATTGTTCTATTTGCTTCTTAGCTTATAACATAGACTTGCAATTCGTCTTAAATATATAAGAATATTTCTTCTCGTTTCTCTTAAAAGATATTTAGCATATACGATAGAATTAAGTAATTCTCGTCACGAGATCTTCGAGACCTTAAATATTCTTAGAGTACAAAGTGTGTAATTGTGTTAGAGATCAATGAATCTAATGCATATGTGATGGATAAAGTAATTTTATTTATACTATCTAAGGTGCCTAAAGCATATTATGTGGGCAGCTCGACCAATTAGGCGATTCTAGTGTTAACACTAAGCTTAATCGAATACAAGTATCGAGTAAACCTCATAAATGCATGGAAATTCGTAACAAATTGTGAGTCTTTATGTCAAAACAAATAGTAAGAGAACAATTAAGATTTTTCTTTTGAGCCTTCATTGTGAAAGACTTTTCTAGGCGTCAAGCAAATTTCTTCGCTCTTTTCGTTCATTACGTTTGCGACATTCAAGATCAATTCATTGACAAAATGTATCTCGTAAAGCTTCTCATTATAAATGTGAGATTGTAGATATTTCATAAAGAGATCTTTTTCGAAGCGATATTTGTCAAGGCAACTTGTTAGAAGAATCTAGTCTTAGTACGACAATTAACTAACTCGCGTTGACAAGATTGAAGCGTCAAGATTATCTACTTCGCGATGTTCGACAAAAGCGCTCGTACGACGCAATGAAATGCCATGGCGAGAAGAGACACATCGAGAGCTGCAAAGAGCAATTAGAAGTCATAAATGTCTTCGTTCTTCTTCGCGTTCGCGAATCGAGAATCGATCGTACAACAACTAATTACGATGCTTGCTTCTTATCGCGACGCGAAGTCGTCTTGAAGCGTTCATGCAATTAGTAAGCGACAAGATTGAGCAAACTCGAGAGAGCTAAACCTTGTTTTAAGCGAAAATTCTCTATTTAAATCTTGTTGTACGACGACAACTTGTTGCTCGACAATCTTTGATAATTGCGAGAAGCTATTTGGCTTGTTTGTAGATTTAAGATGTTCGATCTTGATGTTCAAGTTTTAGTCGATTTGGCCCAAGGATCATGAATGGACTCAACGTACGAAGTGCGAAAATGGGCTAAGTCTTGGCCTGCAATGTACGCGCGCTCGAGCACTCTTCGTTTCTCCTAGTTAAATGGGCTAAGAGCTTAATTCATTTATCTCTTCTATATAGATTTTCAATCTAAAATAATACTTCTTGTATAAACAATAATAATAAGATAATAAATACAAGATATTAAATTTAACTTTAACTAAAAGCAAAAGATCTTTAAATATTTTATAAGAAAATATAAAAATAAAAATTCAATTTTAGAAATAAAATTTAGGGTTAAATTTGCGATTTTAATAACAATAAAAAGTAAGAGAAATTTATTAATAATAATAGAGAGTTAAGTATAAAAACACAACTAATAGATAATAACAAAAAAGAAAGAACTAGAATGCTAAATATAAAAATATTTTGTCTCTTTAGAAAACTTTTCGATTTTAAAAAATTTATTAATTTTAAAGAATTTTATTTTGAAGAAAAATTTAATTTTAAAAGAGTTATAAATAGATCAATATAAGATAAAAACAAAATGCAAGAGTTAACATTTTTAAGACATTTATATTTTGTTATAGTATTATTGCTTCTATTTATTGTTAAGCTCAAGTTAATAATTAAATAATTATTCTTAAAAGTAAGAATAAAAGAACAAGATTATTAAATAAGAACAAGATCTTTAAATAAGAACAAGAGATATAATTTCGATAAAATAGATAATATTAATTGTTAAAAAAATCTTATATACTTTTTAATTGCGACAAAAACACTTAAAATCTTGACAACTAAAATTAAATTTTATAAAATTTTATAATAAGCGAAAAAGTATTGCTTTCTTTATCTTCTCTTGTCTCTAAAATCTTTCTATTCTATAAAGTTCTTAATAATTCTTTGTTATATTTAACATAAGAAAAAGTTATATATATATTGCTAGAAAGTGTAATGTTTGCTTCTAAGAGACAAAAATTATATTGCAAATATCTTATACTATATATTTTACTTGTTGCTATCTAATTACGTTTTTTAAGAACAACAAATATAATTTAAAGCTTGCATAATATCGATTAAACTCTATTATATCTCTTGATATTCTTTAATTGTCTAAATATCTATATTTAAATCTTAGTATCTTCTTATAATAGTTAAGCTTTGTTACAAAAGATAACAATTTATAATAATGTTATAGTAGAAAAGAGTTTAATAACGCAATTATCTCTTATAATCGTTCCAAGTCGAATTACTAATTAAATTATATTCTAGATTTCTATAATATTAAGTTGCAAGATTAATATAATAAATTAAGCGACTAATTATAGAGATATCTTTTCTAGCTTCTAACTATTATCTTATTAGTATAAGAGAGATCTTAGTAGATAATTTTTCTATTTTTATCTTTATTTTTATCAATCTTCTAAGTCTTAAGACGTGCAAAATAGTTAAACTTTTCGATATAATTAAAGAATTACAATTGATAAAGCATAATTTAATTTGACATTACAATTATAAGAAAGAATATTGTCTAGATATATAATAACTATATAATATAAAGAGAAGAGAATTAGAATTAATAGATTTGCGAACGTCGAACATAATTATTTTTGCGCGTAATTTACTTATCTTATAGAACTTGCGTCTACAAAAGTAAATTAAATTTCGCTAAATCTTTGTAATAGAAATCTTCTTTATTATTAATACAATTACTTTTTGCTCTTATATAATTATTATATTGTTGCAATATTTGCATATAACATTGCGTAATTAATTATCTTCTTAATATTTATTTCTTTTTGCGTCTATTCTTTTTTAACATTACTATTATATATAATTAATGCTATTACTTAAATAATCGACGCTATTATCTTTATCAATTAATTAACTTTATTAATTATTAAATCGATTAAATTAATTCGAAGAGAATTACTATTCTTTTACGTATTGCTTTTATAATTAATGTATCAAACATTTAACTATAGATTAAGTTATATTGTTTAAGATTAATTACTAAGATTAAGATAGTTATCTTTTATACAAGAAAGTTTGTAAAGTCTATTTATTTTACTTAAGTTTTTTTTGCTTTATTAAGTTAATCTATTGTTTATTTTATATTGTTTTAATTGCAATCTTAATACTTAACTTTCTATTAATAATGTCAATTTTATAACAATTCTTTAAAAACATTCGAATAGCAATATAAATTTCAAGCATAATACTTTTGCTAGATTATAATATTGTTAATTTTTATTCAATTTTTTGTTTCTTTGTTAACAATTCTTATTTTTTTAAGAATTCTTTTCTATCTTCCATCGACAATATAACAATTTCTCGAAAAACTATTTTTATTATTTTTATTTTGTATTATTTTTTAACTTCTATTTATCTTTTAATAATATTATTGCTTTTTAGATATTTTTATTCGAATATTATTATGCAACATATTTTTATTATATTTTTGACGCTTATTATCTTGTTATCAAAGTCGAAAAAAGAATGCTCTTCTAAGTTTATCAATTTTGCTAAAAAATTAAAAATTAAAAAGAAAGTACAACAAAAAATCAATACAAATAAAAGAATTAAACTACAAATTCTAAAAGTCGAATAAGTAAAATAAATTAACAAGAATTTGTTAAACAATCTTGTTGCGTTTAACAATAAATTTGTTCTCTTAATTATCTTAGCAACAATTAATGTTTTAAAGAGCACAAACAAGATTATTATTTATTTATTTAATTTTATATTATATTTGTAATCTTTTTTTAATTTTTACAATTCTTAATCTCTTCGAAAATACAAATGCTTATATTTTATTTTAAAAGAAATATTTTTTCTTAAAATTAATATTGTTATTAACAAGAAATCTACATGCTTTCTACGCATTTAAGAGACTTTTAAGAAATTTACTTTAATAATAATGTTGTTCAATCTTATATTTATATTTGTTATTAAGTTTTGTCTCTTTAATTCTTTCTTTTTATTATTGCATCTTGTTTACTATTTCTTCAAAGACTTAATTAGATAATTCTTGATAATATTGTAATAAGTAGCAATAAAATAACAAGTAAAATGTCTTGTTACTAAGATAGAAAGATAACAACTAGCTAAGCAATTGTAGCTTATATAAAGTTTTCTAGTCTTAGCAACATAATGTTGTTATTCAAAGCTAGAGTTAAGAGATTATTATAAGATTTTATAATTAGAAGTTAATAGAAGCGACTAAACAACTAATTTACAAAAAGTTGTTATTAAAGCTTTACGCTAGCATTTACAATTTGTTACGAATAGACAACAACTAAGACTTTATAATGCTAGAGAGATCTATTAATTAGACTCTCGTCTATCGTTAATAACGAACGCAGAGCTGTCGATATATAGAATTGGAGTTTTATGTAAGCGATTTCCGGTTCGTAGAGTTTAATCTTATTGCTTTAGCTAAGAAGAGCTTGCAACGTAATTGGCAAAGCGAACATCCAATAGAATCAAGAATTGTAGTTGGCAAATTGAATAATCTTTGCAGATTTATCAGATAGAATGTATTAAAGCTAATTCACGCACTCAGGCAAAGGCCCCAGAGAGACTAATGTCATTTCTGAATGTCGTTCGATAGAACCATTGCTCGACGATAAGCCTTCCTTGATGTCTGATTCGCCGCCAAAGTACTACACCCCCCTCGCTTACACAAGACCTTCGCATCAAAGTACGATTCTATCGTAATATAATGCTCGGCAGCGCTGCTTCCTATCCAACCCAGGCTTCCGCCGCTTGTAATAGCAAACAGAAGCGCCTATTACAGATTGTCGTACGCAAGAGCGGAGCAGTCCGGATAAGACGAGACGATAACTGCGATAATTGAAAGCCACAGCGCGAGCAATGTTTGCAATTCACTCAAAGTCGCCTCGCTAATTTCGCCAAAAGATTGGTACACGCCTTCGGACACCTGCTAGCAAAACTGCGCGCAATCAATAGGGTCGACGACAATATGTTGTTGACGAAGAACGGCAATCCAGGATCCGACGTTGTCACCGATAGAGTAAGGGCCAGTGGAGAAACGACGGGGCCGTTGTAGGAGCCCATGCTTGGGTCAAAGAATGAGGGCGTTTGATAGATATAGGTGAGTCGAGACCCATAATCCCGGGCCGCTTGACTTTGTCAATTCGTGTTTCTGGGTGGGTCTAGACAAGCTGATCGTAATATCTAATTGCACCAGCCTACTGGCACTGTCTGCATAACAATATACCGACGAAAGTGTAAGCATTTGGCAAGTGTGCGCCAGCCGAGAGAACAAAGACTGAGGAACAGCTGATAACTTATAAAGTTTCCCGTAATCAAGACAGGAAGGGAAGCCGAGATCGTTGCGAATATCGTCAGCAACGTGGAGGCCGGGAAGATCGATAAAGGAAGTGGGAATGGACTGACATTGAAAGAACTCGCGGCCATAACCAAATAATTATAAGGGGATGGTGACAAACCGCGTAACTGGCAAGGCTGTGCTCGTACTCGATCAACAGAGAAAATTCTTCTACAATAATACCTGAGCTATCTCTGGTCGTGATAAAACTATAAATCCACATTGTACCTCAAAAGTAGCTCTTTCCTGATAGGACAGAAGGCTTCGTTCAAGGACTGGCTTTATACACTTCTTTCGGGCCTGGCATCTCTTGCACATCGAGTCCACGGCAAGACTTCATAGTCGCCGTGTCGTACAAACCGTCGATGGATACTTTATGCCTACGTCTGAAGGTGCAACGAAGCTGATTTGTCGTGGTAGAACGGCTCTCGACGGTTCTGGAGCTGAGCGGATTTTGTACCCAAGCGGACAGTCGCATCTAAGATCGCATTCGTGTTGATCAGAAGCAGAGCACTTCGATGACATAGCATGGCCGAATTACCATCCAAAGACTCTACAGCCTCTTTCTGGCACAGGGAGCCCTCGACATTCCTCTTGGGTCATCGAACCACGACAGAATTGCCTGCTCATGCAGACGTCGTTATCGTAGGCTCCGGAATCACTGGAACATCTGCGGCTCGATATCTGGCGGAAGATGCACGAGCTAAGGACCTACAGGTTGTAATGCTAGAAGCTCGTGAGGCCTGCTGGGGAGCAACTGGAAGGGTGCGTTGACCCGCACCTTGCCCATTTCCAAATCATGTACAACCACTGCTTGTCTACCTCTCCTTTCTTGGCTGCTTTCAAATGGTATTGATGCAACGTTTCCTGCTCAGAATGGAGGCCATTGCCAGCCTCTGCTCTTCGACTCCACCCCCGACGTTGCAGCCTTCGAGGTGCGCAACTACAACACCGTCAAAGCATACATCGAAGAACACAACATTCCCTGCGAATGGCGCTCTCTTCCCGGCTGCCGCACGTTCTGGACGCAAACCCTTGCAGAAGCTGCAAAGAAACAAGTCCAGCATCTCAAATTAACAGCGCCGGAGCTGGGCCGAGAAGTCACTTTCATCGACGACGAAGCCTCTCTCCTGAAATATAGGGTCAATGGCGCCCCATCAGCCACCTTGACTGCAGCAGCAGGTACTCTCTGGCCATACAAACTCATCGCCTTCATTCTCGAAAACCTCATCAAGAACCACAACCTCAATCTGCAGACTAACACTCCAGTCACTATCATCGAACCGTGCACGAACACCTCCACTAACGCTCGACACACCCTCCACACACCCCGCGGCACCCTTACCGCCCGCCATGTCATCCTCGCCACAAACGCCTACACATCCCACCTCCTACCCGAATTCACCACCCTCATCGTCCCCGAGCGCGGCGTCATGACCGCCCTGCTCCCCCCCAAAACCATGCCCCGCCTCGAAACCTCCTACGGCTTCGTCGGCGCTCTAGGCTCGAACCCCACGCACGACGACTACCTGAACCAGCGTCCCTACACCACCAACAACCCATCAGAAAGCGCAAGTGGCCATCTCATGTTCGGCGGCGGCCACGTCGCAGCTCAACTCCCCACGGTTGGCGAAACAGACGACTCGGTGCTGGATGAAGGCTGCGCTGCGTATCTGCGGAGATCGCTGCTGGAGCTTTTGAGGCTGGGTGGAGAGCTTGAGGGGGTGGAGGCGTTGCAGGCGGAGTATCAGTGGAGTGGGGTTTGGGGGACGAGCAGGGATGGGCATCCTTGGGTGGGGGAGGTTCCGGGGAGGGAAGGGGTTTGGCTTGCGGGGGGGTATTCTGGTGAGTAGTCTCTCCCCTTATCTCTTCATCCAAATTCCCCCTACATCGAATCGAAAGGGTAGGTGGTCCATGGTATTGACTTTTCGATAGGTCACGGCATGCCGAACGGGACGCTCTGCGGGAAAGCGGTGGTGGACATGTTGCTCGGAGAGGAAAGTGGCCAGGCTGCTGAGGTCGTGGCTGAGAGCTTGGTTGGGAGTGGGGACCTGCCCAAAGCGTATGTCATCACGAAGGAGCGGATGAAGCGAGCGGAGAGGCTGCACGAGGTGCAGATGCAGGAGGAGAAGGGTGCGGTTAGGGGTCGGTGGCGGGCTTCGCGGGGAGGCATGAGGCTTGTCTGAATCTCTTGGGAAAGGTTACTTTAATGGTAAATCGAGAGGGGAGCCTCTCAGGCGTGAAAATTCTTGACAAGGCTGAGAAGTGAGACGCATGAAGTAAGCATACATCAAAAGAGCGTTGAAACGCTCCTGTACTAGAGCAATTGGAGAAAGTGGTCGTCGAATCTCCGACGCCTAGGTTTGCATAGATGGAAAATGAGTTGATACTTTTGTAATGGTAGTAAAATATCTAAATCCTCGGTTCTCGATAAGTCGAATCCTAGGCCGGTGATTGAGTTGCCTCTCAGACGGGGAAAGTGAGAGTCGGACTTTTCTTATGTAGTCTGTAGCTTAAAGACACGTTTGCTAGCATAAAGGACAGTGCCTCACGTGCTTCCGGCTCATCGGCGACTCCCGTAGCGCTGACGGCGACCTCGTGCGGCTGTAGCTTGAACGGCATCAAGGCTGAGGGAAGTTCTTGCTGCGACTGGTGGGAAGAGCAGAGGGAGCTTGTTGCTGTCGCTAAGACCTTGTGTCGTAGTTATCGACTGAACAGGCAATGCAAGATGTCCGCGCTCGATGGTGTTCCTGTGCAGTGTCGGTAACTGTAGGAGATAGTCTGCCATGCAGATGAGGTTGGGTTGGAGGTGAGTACCACAGCTGATATATGTTCGAAAGGCAAGAGGGTCAGATGAGTTATTTATTGAGATTGGAGGTTGTGATATATACGCGTAGTGCGGCAGAGAGTACGAACAAGAATGCTTGTGAATATCGAATTTTTATGTAGTGTGAAGGGAAGAGGGAAATCAGTAAGAGGGAAAGAGCGAGATCAGTACGACCAAGTCTAAGCCGCTGAGATGAAGGGTGCAAAGCTACTGAACTAGGTCGAGTCTTACCATGACTTAAAGGCCCTCATATGCAGGCTCGATCAGTCTAGATGATAGAGGCGCATGCTGCTGAGTTGTTCTGCTGAGGAGACAACCTCGTTCAGTGTTCTATAATGCTCAAGATGGAGTTGAGGATACTATTGCCAGGTTCTTGGTGGGACGCCTCTTCATATTCATACTTACAACCCTGAGTGAAGTCTTGGAGATTGACTCCCCAATGTTCGCCGGCCAATGCAAGCAGTAATTCTCTCGTCCTCTGAAAACAGGTGTCGTTCGATCTTATTCCCTGCGATGGCACCAGTGGGTGCTATTCTGCTTGGCAACGATTTTCTCGTTGCTGTCTCCGAATCAGCCACTGTATTTCTTAGCATTTTGCAGCCTTTGGCCTTGGGCGATAATTATTCTTTCTGTTCATCGTGACTCCCTCAACATATTGTTACAGAATGTGAGGCGATTGGGTCTGGGTTCAGCCAGGCTTTGGAAGGAAGAGCACCCTGCCGGCGCATGGAATAGCCCTGCTCACACCGCCCAGAGAGCAGATGACCTTTCCCTGGCTTGGCGGGACCAGAGGACTTTCACAATTCCACGCGCAGGACTTGCGCGTTGCGAGCTACTCATGGAGCGCAACTCGGATGATTCGATGGATGGAGTGATCACTCAAGTCCGAGACGAGATTCTGATACAAGATGGTTTATGGGGAGCTCGAGGCCAAGTGTTTAGGACCTCACTTGTTCATGAAATTCTGCACCGGAGTCCTTGGAACCCTTCTGCTGTTCGGCAAAGGAGCGCTCAGGCGCGACGCCCGTGGGCTTAGCCAGACCGGGGTTGGCGGTAAGGAACGATTGAGGTTTACCAACTTCTCTCGAATCGGAGCGCAACTGATACGGCAGAACTTGCTTATAGGTGGTGAAACTTTGCCATTGCTCATCCGGTTCTCTCTAGCCTTCTTGACGTTGACATAAGCAGCATACGTCGTCTTATGGCCGGCTCTTCTGCCTTTGGGGTTCCAGGTTTTTTCCGGCCGAGACATGATCTCGTGAACAATGGGGTCATCCGGAAGCTCGACAATTTCGTAGTTCATTAGCTCGGCTTTTTTGTCCATTGAGTGGGTTCTCGGACGAATGAAGCCAGCACTCTCGAGCTCTTTGTCCATACAGAGCTTCTCGTCCGGCGAATACATTGTCGGCCGTACGAAGGCCGTGCCATCCAGCTCGTGTTTCGGAAATGTATACTGTATCTGCAACTTTTCCACTGATTGCTTCCTCCTACGAGATGCGGACCGCCATCTTAGCAGAAAGATTGCGAGCACAAAGAAGCTGATCGCAATGACGGCTGTTGTCCCTGCTATGATGCCAGCTTTAGCTTCCTGCGAAAGCCCGTTACTCTTAGTTGCTGCATCAATAGGCGTCGGTGTCGCAATGGGCGCCAGTGGCGGATTCCCAGTGAATGATGCAGCTGATATGGCCACGAGATTGGGTGGGGTGGTGTTGCTAGTCTTTGCCTGGGATATCGAGAAACTCGAGTGCTCGTAATCCGCGATCAAGTATCTGTGGCTCTCTGTTAGCTCGTTGTACATAGTTCATGTTCAAAGACTTACGCTTCCTGAAAGAAAGCTCGGCCCAAAGTGACCTGTGAGGCATTGTGGGCACGCCGCAGAGGAAAGTATTGCGCAGTCTGTGGTACCAAAGGGAATGTCGCAGTCAGCTCAAAGCTGGCGTACGGCAGGACGATGTCGACAGTAGCTCCTCCAGTAGTCGTATCACCCAGGGTAAACGTAATATTGGCGTTTCTGGCCGTATTGCTAGCGTGCGCGTCAGGATGAATGTGGTATAGTCCGAACTTTTCGTCCCATTGTAGATTGAACGTTTGCTCAAATAGTCGACATGCATCAGGTGGAAGGTACGTAATCGGCAAGGTTGTATCGATGAATGCGAGAAGCGGAGAGGAGAGAAAGGATAGCGCTGTCCCGTTCGACTTAGTTGACCTGATTGATCTCAAGCCTACCATCAAGTCGAAAGTTGTGTCGCCGGAGAGCGTGAAAGAGACATTGTTGGGCTCGAACTGCGAGGCGTCGTAGCCTCCAAGGGTGAGGCTGCCCAATGCATTACCTGAAAGAACGATATGTGTTAACTCATTGATACGTCACATCTTCCGATCTTGCACTTACGGTACGAAGCTCCGGCCGTGTAGCCCCAAGACAAACTTGGTATCAGATTCTGTGACTTCAGAGAGGAGAGAAAACTCGGTTGAGGATCGTTGAGAGTCGTAAAGTTGCTTGGCTGATGGTTTAGACCGAATACACCGTTATAGAACGTGTTGGCCGCGATAGCACCCACGACCTGGGCCTGGAGTGTTGGACCTGCAGTAGCATTTCCGGCATCTAGCGATACTGTATCGTGTCCGAATGTCGCACGGACACTGTAATTGGGTGTCAGGTAGCCTTCGACAACGGTAGAGTAGTTGCCGACTTCATGCCAGGTCGACGAGCCCGCATGATTGTAGATGCCGCCTCGATCGACAGGACAGTCCCTCGCTATATGCTTAATTACACTTGGATCGCATCCAAAGGGGCCGACGACCCAGGTTGTAAAGACCGCAGATGAGGGAAGAACGTGGGAGAGCTGGCCCGGAGTGCCTGTTCGAAGCGCGAAAGAGGACCATTGACCGTCAATGCCTACCCTGTCGAAGGTGGCAGCATGTTAGCACCGACCCAAGGTACATGTACAGCAGAAGATACGGGCATACCATTCACCTGAAGGCGGCCATAAGATGGGCGCCGGCACTGACATTGATGTTCGGTAACCGGGCCAACTTCGGGGGCTAGCTCAGGGGTTGTGCCTGAATATACTCTGCCGGTGGTAGATGTAGGTACCCGGCGCAGGACATAAGGCTGCACCCGCGCGCTCTGACTGAACAACAACAAGCAGTAATGACCGTGGATGTATATATGGAGGAGAAGATGGGTCAGGAAGACTCCCTTGGAGCCTTCTGAGCAAGATCGTACCTTCCAGCTCAGGCGCGCCGATCATTTCGGTCAAGGAGCTTGCTCTCATTTCTTCCTTTGCAATTCCGGCATCCTGGTCGGCCCTGGAGCTTGAATGTTTCAACTTGCACACGCCGTAGGGCGCAGTGCATCAGAACCGGGCTGTACAAAGTCTCGAACGCTAAATCCAACACGACCTCGGAGGAATGGCTAATCTGATAGGTACATCGCTTGCCGAAATCGGCTTTCTTGTCTCGTTCCTGACAGCTCGTCCACACATTCTTCGGCACTTCACATATTCTTGGCCCCCAGGCCACTTCGTCCTTTAATCTTTCGTCTTACAGTTCAACCGAGTATGATAAGTCAAGCAGACCACCATGGCGATCCTCGATCCGCCACCTTGGCGATCACTTGCTATGAGAGCTCCGTTAGCACATGTATCACGTCCGCTGGCTAAGGCCCCCTGATCACCTCTCCGTCTCATATTCGTATGTAAAGTGCATTCAAGGCTAAGGCCTACGGTGGATGATATGCTATCTCGGCTCGTCCGGATAATTTCTCGCCATGCCCGGGAAATTGAGCTGAACCCACCGGAGTTGCGAGCCGTGCCTTAGCCCTCTGTCCACTATATATCTCTTCACCCCCATGTTGCACATCCTTTGGTAGTCTAGCAAGTTGTCACTCTTTCAAACCCCCTTGTGGTACTCGATCTTTTCCTGTGCGGACTGCGTCTGCCATATACAGGCTGCTGGCTCTGCTCTACAGCATAGGTCCAGATCTTGGCCATGTCGTTCTTTTACAATCCATTGCCCTTACTAAGCGTTGCTATTCTTCTCCTGCTTGCGTCTGTCCGAGGTAAGAAAACTGGCACGGTTAGAACTTTAATGTCTTGAACTATATGCTCAGTCTTCCCCAGCTCAGGATACCGTGACTGTCGTCAGTAATGGCAATGTAGTCGCTACAACCACTGGTAGTGGTGGTGCGCAGCCGGCGAATGTTGGCGCGGTTATTCCCATTGTCCCTCCAGGAGGCGGCCTGGTCATGGTGTCAACGGTTCAGCCGGCAGCAGCGAGTACCATTACACCACCACCATCCCCAGCGAATCCGAACCCGGACTGCCAACAATGCTCAATCTATTTCCAGTACATCAACGCGTACTACTGGCCCACCGAGAACACGAAGAACACTGCCTGCCTGTCCGGCGTCACAGATCCACCAACCACAGCATTGCCCTCTGGTCTGACCCCGTACGTGCTCTCAACGACAGATTGTTTCTCGCCACATGCTGATTCAAATCTCAGTGTTTCTCCCAGCGTCTATCTTGTCTTCCCGACCATCAGCGCTGGCAACGCATGTACCCAGGTTGGCAAGGTCTACATTTCGCAAACGTTCTCATTCGCACCGGGCGCTTTGTCGACCATGGTAGGAACCTCGGGTGTCGTGCAGCCATTCAACTTCGCAGACCTACCTTGTCCGCCGCCCGACGTAGCAGCCGCAGACAATTGGTTCTATAACCCCTCTTATAACCCTGGACGAGCTTACGCCCCCATGGTCTCTCCACCTCCAGAAATCTTTTCCATGGACCCTGCATTTGCGAATTGCGTTGCGGCCGTTTACCAAGGCTTCGATCCGCCGTACCCAATGCCAACGTACGGCGGAAATTTTGGTGTCGACAAGAATGGGGGCGGGGGTTGGCGAAGGAAGAGAACCGCGCCAGCTCATATGGTTCCTAGCGGCCCTGTGCAGACTTCTGGTCCGACTTCATAAATTGGGGCATATCGGAGGTGGTTTGTAGGCGTTTCTAGACCTGGGCTTTCAGTTGGGCTGGGTATACCAAAAGGGACTGGTCAGGCCTTATGTAGGTCATTTATGAATCGGATGCATTCTCTAACTTGGGATTACAGGGTGCGTAATGCACGCAACGGAGGGTTATTGGGCTGGATTTCGTCGACTTTCGAAGCCTTCTTTCAAACCTTGATCTTCACACCTTCAATCGATACTCTGAACTCCACACCTCTTACCGCAAGTTCATGCCTAAGTAGATCACTGGTCCCGCACTCCCGCCACCAGGTGCCGGCAAAAGTCGTGACCACTCTGCACACTTAGTCATACCCGCCCGTCCAATAAATCTAGTCAACCACCTACGCTTATACACGGGGGGAAGCTCGTTAAAACTGACCTCTGGTAAGGCCTATTCCCCAACAATTGGTCCGGCAAACGCATAGTAAATACCTGAGAAGCGCCCAATGTCAATACGTGTAAACGTTGTTTTGTGACCCAGTATCCCATCAGATTTGGTGGGGTCGCCAACGAAGTGGTCACGACTTTTGCCGGCACCTGGTGGCGTCCTTGTCCCCCTGCTGACCCGTCACCGGATCGTTTCTCGGCAGGCAGGCCGGCCACTACGCTCAGTAGGCTGCAAGGATGCAATATGAGATAGGCCAGCTGAATCTGATCCTGAAGGATCGGTCCCACTTCCCCTGATCATTACGCAAGTCAGGAGTGCAGCCCGGTTTTAGACTGCTTCCTCGAGACGGGTGGTCAGGCACGAGGATCATGACTCGTGGTCCAGGCACGTCTTTACTGATGGCTTTTCTTTCAGGTACAGGAGCGGCCTCATTTGAGACACGCTGCTATCTCAAATACATGCTGGTAGCCCGATCGGTCTATGAATTGGTTGTTACAAGGTGTTTGTCTGGGTCTTTGACGTCGGAGTAAGGAGATATGGTTGTTACTTGTGCTAGTATCTTCGAAACAAGTGCTTCTCGGACACAGTGCCACCGTTTTCCACTCTTAAGTATACGAATGAGAAGTAGATGCTCTTGTCCAATTTCTCGGTAGGCTGTCAAGCATGCCTACAATCACTGCATATACTAAGCGTGCTTGGGGAGAATGGAGACTGGTTGGGACAGTGAGCGCTGATTCTACTTGATGCTGGCGAGGCGGCAAAAGTAATTTCAGCATACAAAGAATGTGGCGCTTCAACGAATATCGTGTCGGACCCCATTAAGGTACACCATTGCATCTCCGCTGAAGTATCGCTGAACACGAATCCCTCATAGAAAGACCAAGTGTAAAGGAACACGATCCGGAGAGAAACATCTTCAAACCAGCCTTTGCGGCGTGCTTGAATTCTCACACATCTTCTAACCGTTCGAGCGAAACCTGCAATACAGGACTAATTAGGACGACGACAGTCCAAACCTACCACCTTGAACCTGAAAAATTGCAGGTGCACTAATCCGTCATTGAAACCGCTCCTCCTCCGAACGCCTTGAATATTGAGACATCAATCCTATAGGATGCTACCCGCGAAGATGTCGCACATCGAGCTCGCCACGTGCCACGGCCATCGCAAGTCTGCCGTCTTCCAACAATATGTCGCCATTCGAGGTTGTTGGACGCTGAAACCATATCATAAAACCCATATCATAAGACCTTGCTTCCAAGGTGTCAGGATAGGAAAGACGATAATGCGTTGCTCGTAAGAAGAACGCGCAGTGGTGCCGATCGTCAATTCTCGCTGTACCCACTCGAGTGACGCTTGGCTGAGAGATACACTGACCTTATTAGGGCTTGTCGCCTTTGTAGCTACCCCCAGCTGAGACTGTGGCTCTGGCACTGATGCCTAGGGATGTTGAGGTCTACCATTCCAGGATGTATATGTGAGTTCCAATAGAAACATGAATAAGCTTCATTGCGGCGAACAATCGTAATGCGGTTCTTACACGACATTCGCGCCTCCCAAAAGCCCTCAGTCATAGGTTGATGTGGAAAGATCAAAAGGGCCCTGTTCTGTGCGAGTTAAAATGACGCGGTACCTGAAGTGTCAGCATTGTTGTCGTCCTTCGAAAGACATAGCTGGTAAGTAGAATCGGAATTTGGAAGGTGAATAGCTACCTAAAGCTCCATATCGAAGACTGTACACAAGTGTTGGTGGTGCACACCACATACTCAACCAGGTTCTACGTACACCGTGGCAAAATTTCAAGGGGAGACAACAAGGGGATTGCCAAGCCAACAGCGAAACGCTTACGAGACCATATTCGGTATAATGAAAGCACCAGACCGACCGAGCGGACACTGCGCCGCCGCTCATAACGCCTCCTGTTGGGGATAACATAATCTCTCGCCGTGGAAGACGTCCTTGTTGTAGCACATATTGCAAGGTCTTCCGTGGCTTCCTTACAGGAACGAACCGGAAAAGCAGTACGCTTAAATTTCTAAAGGCAGCCCTGTCGAATTGCAGTACCTACCACGCGGACTTCAGACGAACACCTAACATTTACGCCGTTGTGCCAGGAGGCCCGGCAGCTGGCTGTGGCTGTTCCTCTGCCATGGCAATAGTGATAGATCCATGGCTTCCTACCAGTAGTTTCAGCGCTCTTTCAAAGGTATCATGATCAAGAACCGGAGATACCTCGCCCAAAAGCTCTGCCGTCATTCCAGACCTTGCACACATCCCATACAGAGCTTGAACGCCTTCCCACATCTCAAAACAGGAAGACTTGTCTGTCGGTCCGATCGTCTCGATGGTAAACAAGCATCTGCGGCCAGCTGCAGTGAGTAATCATCAGCCAAAGTACTCAACAGTATTTTTTTGCTACTGCCCTGCAGTACTAACATTCTAGTAGAGTTTTCGGTAGTATGATGTCCGCTCGAACATGTCTGTCGCCAGCATTTCCAAATTGTTGCGGTACGGCAGCATACAACATGTGATCTACTATTCTTTTGCAGTTCTCTGCGGGTGGGGCTGGTACCCGAATACATTGCACTTTTGGGTCATACGAGGTCATAACAAGACCTAGATCCTTAAAAAAAACCTGCGATTCACGCTCCCATCAGTAGAAACGATGGATATATAAAGAGATTGATCACCCATTCCTACCTATGTCCCCAGCCATGCCACCCACAGACCTGGTAGCCACGCACTCCCGGTATAGACTTTGAGCTGCGACGAATGCGTCTTCGTAGCTAGCGACTGCAACCCGAACGTTGTCTTTGAGCACAGGCTCAATGATGCACAGACCATCGACTAGCATCCTATCGACCGAGCCCGATGTATGCAGCGCACAGGAGAGCCGAAGCAGCATGTGCACTTACAACTAATCCATCTCGAGGGCAGGGCGACCTCATAATGCCCAAACCCACGTTGGGAGAAGCGAATTTCTCGCGGATCTCGAGGAATCTGGTTAAGAGCATTCAAGCAACTGTCTACTCGCAGATCACTCCGATACTTTGTACCACTGCAGTGTACACTCTGCGTCGCCAGAGAAGACGCTGAAAGATTTGTAGAAGCAGGAAATTCGGGTGAAATTGAAAGATTGAGTTGATTCGAAAGCCCGATGGGCAAAGCCAGATTCTTGATTCTTTTGTTGTCAAAGATCTACATTCGATGTCATACTCTGCGGACTTGGCCCTGGCTGCGAAGGAATGGCAGAAACTCCTGATGGGAGCACAGAACTCCCAAAGAGAAGGCACAAATGACTGAAAGACACCATATTTTAAGCTCATACCAAGACACAGCCAATGCGTTTTAAAAGAAAGAATGTCTCGAACATCTATGCATGCGCAAGAAATCGCGACTCTCGCTGACCTTAAGACATGCAACAGCAACCGCGAAGCGGCAGAACTTTGACTGCATTGCATATGCGGCTCCGTACTAGCAATAGGCGCATTGCCCGCTCAAATCATGAGGGACCGGTCTCGAGCCCATTCTGCGTTGCAAGCATGAAAACCATGAGCCTGGGAAGCATCCAGTCACTGCATCGGCTGACAGAAGTGACCTTCTGGCGCAATATCCTATGTCGTTCCACGAAGTCATGTTGCCCTGGTGTGGTCGTAGTCGATGCCCTACACGCCTGAACCTTCAATCGAATAACTGGAAGCTCCATGTTGAAATGGTGAATTCTTTTCCTCTTAAAGAAGATTGTGCTTTCAAGAGCGTAAAGACTGGAGTATCCAAGTTACCCCTGCCAAGCCGTCCAAAGAAGTGCCGAGGTCCGAGGTAGAGTAGGGCGATTACGTCAGTTCTAGTACTCCGTACCACCGCACTTGATCATCTTCTTTAAGCCCTTCGATTTTTGTACGAAATTTCGTTCTGTATTACTGATTTCCTTACTATTCCGCAAAATTACCAGCTGGATTATTGGAGCGATGACGCTTCCTACGAAGACTCTTCAATGGCTCCTCGCGAACAAGCCCACCGACCTCCCTGTCCTCTCTGGCTCTAATCCTACCTTCAAATTGGAAACAAAGCCTCTACCCACTCTCGAAGCAGATCAGGTTCTCGTACGGACTCTATACATGTCCAATGACCCCGCACAGCGCGGCTGGATATCCGCACATGTAAATCCCGACCGGTTATACGTCCCACCTGTCCCCCTCAATACGCCTATGCGCGCCCGCTCCATCGCCTCTGTCCTATCATCCACCTCCACCTCCTTCAAAGAAGGCGACAAAGTCGCAGCCAACACCGGATGGAGCAAGTATGCCGTCTGCGATGCCAAAGATGTTCAACCAATACAGTCGATTCCAGGACTGAGCGATACACATTTTCTAGGTGCCCTAGGTTTTACAGGCTTGACTGCCTACTACGGCCTGATCGACATAGCTCAATGTGCACCTGAAGATATAGTGATTATCTCCGGCGCTGCTGGAGCTACTGGCAGCATGGTGGTCCAAATCGCTAAGCATATCGTTGGCTGCAAGCGTGTTATTGGAATTGCAGGAGGATCGGCGAAATGTCGTTGGGTAGAGAGTCTGGGTGCCGATGTCTGCGTTGACTACAAGGACTCGCCGAAGAAGTTCAAAGACGCCTTGATCACGGCAACGCCAGAGTACGCATCTGTGTACTTCGACAACGTTGGTGGTGAGGTTTTGGATCTTTGTCTGACTCGCATGAAGCGTCACGGTCGTATTGCAGCCTGTGGTGCCGTTTCCAATTACAACACATCGAGCCCGACGGCCTTGAAGAATTACTCTGAAGTCATAAGCATGAGGCTTGAAATCAGAGGCTTCATTATATTTGACTTCTTAGCCATGGAAGGTGGTAAGAAGGTCAAAGAAGCGTTAGGGGTGTTACGCGAAGCCATCAGCAATGGCAAAGTTAAGGTAGGTGATGAGAACGAGACAGTGGTCGAATCGAGCTGGGAAAAGGTGCCGAATGTCTGGATGCGTTTGTTTGAGGGTGGTAACCAAGGAAAACTGATCACGAAGGTTGCGTGAGTTTTTCAGGTTTTGTTTATCAATCTACTATTCATCACGAGTCCGCCAGAATATTCGGAGTAGGTGAAATGAAGAGCTATGTCACTCTTAGACGACCATGCAAAAGCAGATCTCTATCCTGCTTATACAACCCCGAATGATGCATCATGCTTCATAGCTTCTTTGTCGAATTCCTACGCCCTTTGGCACGCACACAATATATATGTCGAGGGGGTTAAAATTCAGCTCTGTTGACCAACTAATACAAGCACACAGCATCAGATTCGGGGGGTTAACATAGCAGAAATCAAAGCGAATATAATGCACCAAGGGAAGCCCAAGCTTATGGTTTTTACTTCCAATCACGAAGCGACACCACGACCAAGTGACATAATCGGAAGTGGCATTGATGGCGTATCGCTCACTCCGGATGAATTTATTTATTCTTTTTTTAAACGATGTGCTTATCCAGAAAATGATGTGCGCTTGTGAGGTCGGCTTCTGTGAGTGTATGAAAATTTCCATTCTGGTATCAAACGTTTTCTGAGTCTTAAAGGGTTGAAATCGGATCACCAATTGAAGGGCGGTTCGTCATATCAAGATTGCCGTAACGTTGTTGCCATCGTTCTTGTTGCTGCCATTCGAGATACGACAGCAAATCTACGACTATGGTTTGTCGGACTTGGATGCTTTAAATCAGCAGCCAGCCATCAGTCGACCGAGCTGCCAGAAATCACGCTTCTACCGTACCCTCAAGGGCTACTCGGCCATTATCCTCGTCAACCCGCAGGTACATTGGAAGATCCTTGATGCTTTCTGCTTCAGGACGTGGACGATATTCATAAAGTGGGAAGGTCTATGGTTTCTCGGCCGACCCTACTGCAACTCCGATGAATGCAACGAACATCAGATTGATGCTGCCCTCTTCGACCCTCGTTCCGGCTTTTCGATCTCCTTTCCCTTCCATCCTATCGAGCAGCTGAGAGTTTGAGTTCAGACCACCATATCTCCAGTCGTGGGTCCTGGCTGGCTTATTGGCACGATTGCACCCGGAAACCCTTGGCAGCCAATGTGTGGAAATATACGGGCCCTATGCCGTCTCCAGAAGCACATCACACGCCGCCATCCCTTGTTCGCGAAGCTTCTCTTAGAGGTTGACGACGCTCCTGAGCCCGATCATGGAATCAGTGAACACTGACACCACAACTTCAAATGGTCCTTTAGCTCCCTAGGGCCATTGCAGGATTCAAGAGACATCCGTTACCTCCTTGAGCCCTTGGAGAACAATGTACGCAATTTTCAAAGCTGCGAATTACGCTTGGGCGACTGGACCGAAAATCATGCGGAGGTAATGCTGTTGGCGCAGAAGTGCGGCTGCGCGATGCTTCAGAGGAGTAGTGCATCGGGGACGGAAGAGTATGTTCCCCAGAGAGATAGTAGCGAAGAGAAGGGCGATTCCGTGTGTGACAGTATTCAGACGGGGTTGCCAACACCGACGCTGACAATTACGCGCAGCGAGTCGGCAATCATATGCATTTTGAGACTTAAATGGGGTCAATGAAGCGTCTTAAGTTGGTCCAGCTTATATTTATGGTTGCAATTTTCCGTCCACAGCCCCGATGACCTACGATGGCAATCTATGGAGAGTTTAAGTTCTTACTTTGAGATTGTGCTACCAGTCGGGGTACTTCTGCCGACAATATCTAACATTGTTCTCGTGCCCGAGCATCTCCAGTAGGAGAACATGCACAGAATACAGCACCCGATACATTGCCATTTGCAGGACTTCATACGACCAAGTTTTATTCCTATGTCCTTCCCAAGCTTTGTTTACTACCGAATCTGAGAATGTAATCTGATCTGATCGACATCGCAGTTCGCGATCCACCCTGTCATGCCTTCTCCGGTATTTGGTTCTGCGCAGCATCTCCAGCTCACCGCTTGGAAACTCAAGATATTTTTGATCAGGTCATCAGTGCTCGTTGCTGAGCATGCAGACTTGCTAGTTGATCCTGGCTACAATATTGGTCAGAGTCTAGACGACGAGACGGAAACATCTCTGTACGTGGAAGACACAGCTTGCATCAGGCCAAAGCACCGAGATCCAGCTAAATCTACACCCAGTCCATCTTTCACATCGCCCCCATGGCAAGCCCTACAAACCCTGCTCCAACAGCGCCCCATCATCCTTGACCCCCGAACCCAAAAGCGATTCCACCATTCGTTGGCTTAGATGTAGGCGCGGTTGTCCCCGACGAAGTCGCCGTAGGCGCCCCTGGCGTCAAATTTCCCGCCGTCACGGTTACCGGCTGGAACGTGATAGAGTTCGTGGGATATGAGCTTTCACCCTCGACCCTAAAAGGACCGGTCTTGCCCGCCGAAACGTAACTGGCAGCGGAGATCCCATACATGTAAGTCGCTGGCTTGGTTGTGCCGGCATACTGACACCCGTAATCGAACGAGGTGCCGGATGTGGAGGCGCTCACGAGGACTGTGGTGGGATTGGCAGTGACGGTCTCAGGTTCGCCGAGGGCGCAGATGGCTGTTGCGTTTCGTGAGGAGGGTTTGGTGGAGGTGGGGCAGGAGAGCAGGTAAGTTGTTGCGTTTGATTGCTGAAGGGGGGTTAAGTAGGCTTGTGGGAATGAGGGTGGGAATTGGGGACGTACGGCGTTGATGACGGAGGCCTGGAGATTGTCGTTGAGACCTTGGAGTAGCCAGGGCAGCTAGAGGGAGACGGTGGTGGGATTTGAGCCGTTGCCCTGTTGAGCAACAGTCAAGCTCGAAAGGAGCACAAGAGATGCTAGGCAAGAAGGGAAGAGAAAAATGATAGTCGTGGTCTTTCGGACAGACTCGAAAAGAGAGGCAATTACGACCTTGGGTTCGCCGTGCTGGTTATGGGAAGAGCCACGGAACACGCAGACGAGGAAGTGAGCAGGGGGAAGGGCAGACCCACTGTTTACATACTCTCGATGTAGACATATCAACCATGCACGCACGCCAGCTGAGATTGTTAAAACTCAAGTGGATTCAGGATCAGGATCAGGAGCAGGATCAGGATGCATGTATTTTGATCTTTCGACTGCTGTGCCATTGAGAGGCTGAACCGTGGAAGCACCAGTAATGACGAGGCGGTGAGGGACGAGCTTAGTTATTAACCCGCGATTGGCCAATAGATCTCGCCATGGACTTTGAGAATCGGAAAGCTTGCTTTGGCTAAGAGACTCAGCCTCGCTGTAAAGTATGAAGGCGTTGGACCATGCAAAATTATCTGAAATATGATCCGAGAGAGCCGGAGCACTAGCGTGTCTTGGCGCCAAGGCTTCAATTCCACCTATTCTCTCAATTTTGCCTGCTGTTTGTTACCTACACCTGGCACACCCATCGAATTGTTTGGCGACTGCGTTTATGGATGAAAATCGGTCTGCCTACTCACGCCTGCGCTATGCTTGGAGGGATACCGATCCCAGCACGTTATAGGTATTCGACGAGTTGGGATGATACCATCACGATATCAACCAAGATCTAGAAGTCTTCGGACCTGATTCTCCATATGCCGAAGCAGAAGCATTAATTCCGAACAGCTAGCGAGGTCAATATAGCTTGATCAAGCGACAAATGCAGACTGTCAAAGCTCAAGGGCTCGAGGCATTCCTCCTGGAGCCGTCTGGCAGTATGGGATGTCTAAGCAAGCTATCATGGCCATTCTCAAGCGAAAGGACCGATCATGTTTTCAATGCCGTTTCGAGAAAGTTGTTTGAGACTGGTCGAATGTTATCGAAATACTTGTCAAAAGGCTGAGCTTTGTTTTTTCTGTCAGCTAGGTAGCTCTAAGTACCGTAAGGTCAGCGAAGCAACCAACAAATGGCCGATTTGTCAACGAGAAACCCCAATCCTTTTCAATCCAACTCTCAATGATTCCAGTCTTGGCATTAGCGACATCAGCTCTCTATGAGCCTTCAAGCCCAAGCTCAACTTCGTTCATAGGAAAGTCAAATCACACAGTTAATGAATTTCGACGTCTTTTCTTGCAACCAGCACGACTACTGCTTTCGGGACTCGAAACAGGCAGAAAAGAGAAGACAAAGATGTCATTTTCTATATATAAGATGTTTGAGCATCAATTATCTCGAAAAGCATCTTATCGCTATCTAAATGCGTGCGAAAGAGATCGCCAATAATATAAGATTATCGACAAGATTATCAAGACTTCTTCGAAGTCAACTAACTTTCTTCTATCTAGACAACAAAAGTAAAAGAAGTAAAAGAAAAAATTAAAAGAGTCAAATACAATAAGAAAGAAAAGAAAAGACAAAAGTGCAATAGACAATTATTATACCAAATAGTATAACAACCAATTAAGTATTATTCTTTTAATTTCTTTTATTCTTAATATTAGTTCTTTTGTTTTGTAGTACGCTACTATTGCTTTTAAGACTTAAAATAAACAAAAGAACGATAAATATATTATTTTCTATATATAAAGTATTTAAGTAAAAATTATTTTAAAAAGAATTTTATTGTTATCTAAATACTTATAAAAGAGATTGTCGATAATATAAGATTATTAATAAAATTAATAAAATTGCTTCGAAATTAATTAACTTTTTTTTAGCAAATATTATTAAAATAAAGATAATAAAAACTAGTAACTTTAGTAGACTAATCGCGTCGATTTAAGAAATTAAGTTCGATTTAAGAAATCAAATCGAATTGAAAGTCTTAATAATTTAATTTCTAAAGTTAAATTTAACAATTTAATTTAATTTTAAACTTGAAATCGAAAATTAAATCGAAAAATCGAATCGAATTGTTAAGACTATTATTTTTAGTAAATTTTATTATTTTTAATAACAATTAATTAATAATTTAATAGAAATAATTAATTTATTTAAGTTAATTAATATTAGATTAAATTGTTTTTATATTATGCATTACTATTGTGCATTATCTAGAAAATAATTTAAAAAATCTAAATTTATATTAAATTTATACTATTTTTAGTATTCTTAACATTCTTGACGATTTAATTTGATTTTAATCTTTAAATCGAAAATTAACTTAATTCGATTCAATTTAATTTCAAAATAATTAAAATCGAATTAATTTTCGATTTAATTTCTAAAGTTAAATTGTCGATTTAAGTCAATTTTAGAAGTTGAAATCGAAAATCGAATTAATAATTAATCTAAACTTTAGTAATAATGCAAAGTTTATAAAACTAAATTAAGATTAATTTTAATATAATAAAGATAAATATTAAACTTTTAATGATTTAAAAATATTATTACAATCTTTAATATATTAAAATTGCATATTTCGATAATTGTATTACAATAAAAGAAATGACTAATATCATAATTGTTATAATCTAATAAACAAATTTTTTAACAAAAGATTATTAATAATTCTTTTTTTATTAAAGATATTTTTATTAATATTAAATAAAAAATTATTAAGATAAGCAAAAGTTATAAGAAGTATTTCTTCTAAGAAGATAATTGTACAATTAATATTATTAACAATAATAATCTTAAGAATAATATCTTTGCAAAAAGAATTTATTTTAAAGATAAAAATATTTAATTTAAGTTTATTTGTTAAAAGTTTAATAGATAGCTTAATAATAAATTAATTAAGAAAGTTTGCATTATTTAAATTCTATATTTCTTATATAAATTTACTTACTTATAGAAAATCTATAAAGATAAGATAAAAGATAGTATACAAAGTAATATTTAATTATATAAATATATTAAATATAGACAAAATATATAATAAGATATTTTGTATAATAACTTTATATTTACAAGAAATATTATTATTTTAATAATATTTAATATTGCGTATAATATAAAGAAAAAAAGAATTATTAAAGATTATATAATTAAAATTATTAATAATTCGAGAAAGTAATTTCTATAATATAATAACTTTATTAAGTTAATATTAACTTAAGAGAATCTCGTAATATAATTAGTTTATTAAAATTTAAATTGTTTTATAATTTATTTAAAAATTTTAGTCTAATTAAATTAGTATTACGTATAGAATTAATATTTGAAAACATTTTTTTTTTGTTTTTAAATATTAATTCTATATATAATATTAATTTAATTAGATTAAAAATTTTAACTAAATTATAAAACAATCTAAATTTTAATAAACAATTTACATTATTCTAATAAACTAGCACAAGATATTACGAGATTCTCTTAAATTAATATTAACTTAATAAAGTTATTATATTATAGAAATTGCTTCTTTAAATTATTAATAATAGTTTCTATTAATATAAATGGAGCAAAGATTGCAAATATAATTTTTAATAATCTTTATTTTAATATAATTAAAACTTAAATAAGCAATTTAACTAACAATATTTTAAATAATAATAAATAAAGTATTGCAATTAAGATAAAAACAATAATATTATATATAACTTTTAAAGATTATTAAATAGAAATTTCTTATTATAGTAGCAAACTTCTATTATAGAAAAAAAAGTATATTTTGATTTAAAAATATCTTTGCATATTAAAACTTAAAAAGATTGTAAAAATCTAAACAATAAAATATACTAATTATAAATATTTATTAATAATAATCTTATATTTATTATATAAAGGCAAATTAATTAAATTATTTAACTTAAAATTAATTTAAATTGTCTCTATTAATATATTGCTAAAAGCAAGTAGTATAACAATATTAATATAATTGTTAAATCGAATCGAATACTTTTTCTTAATTTAATTTATTCTCTTAAATCTTGTAGAATTAAATTAGAATTAAGATATAAATTTAATTCTAAAATTAAGTTTTGTCAAGTTAATATTAAGAACTTAAGTTAACTTTGTCGCGTTAATATTTGTTTATCTTATCTTATCTTATTTATGCGTTGATTCGATTAAGTTAATATAGAATTTATATTAATTATATACAATTAATGTAAATTCTACATTAGCTTAATCGAATTAGTGCATTATATAATATTATATAATTAAATAAATTAAATTGAGCGTTCGACATATCTTATATGCTCGATTTATTTAATTAAGTTGAAACTTTTGCTCAATTCTAGAATTGAAGTTAAACAAGTTAATTTGTTCGAATTAAAATTTAATCTATCAATTACGCTAAACAATATCTTGCAAGAAATTTGTAAAATTATTGCAAATAAATTCTTTATTAAAATTTACAATAATAATAATATTGTTGTTGTAAATAATAATTTTATTGTCGCAAAATCAAGATAATTAAAGACAAAAAATATAAAGAATTGCTCTAATTTTGTATATATTAATATAAAGAGCTTTGTTCTTAACGCAAGTAAAATATTGTTTACTAAAGACGTTAATAAGTTTGCTTATCTTATTAATTATTTAATAATTATTTATTTTTTAAAAACTAAACATATTTGTCTATATATAAGAGATTAATTAAGAGATTAAAAATTGCAAAATCTTAATATTCTTTTAATGCAACAAAAAGTAATATTATTAAACTATATTTTTTATTATAAAGATAATAATACAATAATATGGCATAAATCTTGTTGAAGAAATATATAAAATACTTAGAAAAATATATCTAGACACAATAATCTTAATACAAAAGAACAGAAAATCGATTAAAATCTCTAGATTCTATTAAGAAAAAAATCTTGTCTTTAATATTATAATAATAAGATAATAAACTTGTTGCAATTTTGCAAAGAACAAATATATCTTTATTATTTTATTATCGAGTTTAATATTGTTACGAGTCTAAGCTTAAAAGAACGTGATATATTAACTACAACGCAATATGTAGTACGAAGCGCGATCGTTTACATGTTCGACAACTTGACAAACGAACAATGTTCAACATGTTCGACAACGAGTTGAGCGAACAATGTTCGACAACTTGACGAACGAACAATGTTCGACATGTTCGACAACGAATTAAGCGAACAATATTCGACATATTTGACAACGAACTAAGCGAACAAAAAGAATTTTCTTTAGTATATAGATCTTCTAATACGATTCTCTTATAAATCGTGTTTAATTTATTTTAAGTCTTAATTTTTTATTACGATTGTTAAAGCTACAAACTCTTGTTATTAAGTGATTGCTTACATTGTCTAAAGACGTCTACAAATCTCTTCAATAATATAATTCTCTTTAATATTTTCGTGAAAAGTATTAGCGTAACACTTTGAACATTCGAAAGAATGTTTATATTAAATCAACGCGTCTTTATTTCAAGCAATAGCTCTATAGCATTACGTCGATCTTCTATTAATAAAAACGATAAAATTAGAATTAACAAGTCTAACATTTATTATAAAGATTGTATCGACTTGAAGAACTAGCTTATGCAAATAAATATTTACTTCATTTTCTATCTTGTTTTAGCGAACAAAAAAACGATTTTCGCATTAACATTTTTTAGAGAAAGAGTTTAGCATTAACTCAAGTTAACGCTACGCAAATATCTAAAGAATTATGACGAAAACTCTTGAATTATGACGAAAACTCTTGAACTATGTTTACGAACTTCGATAATTTCAAAAGAGAGCTTCGAAGAATTTTCGAAACATTTAACGAGAAACAAATTGCAAAAAGAGTGATTTAACATCTAATTTAACGAATCTTTGCAACGAACTATGTAATTAAATTTCAAAAATATGTTAATTTTATTAAATAAGACGATGTTGCACTCATAACAATGTTTTGACGAAATTTTAAAAACAATCTAAAAAACGAACTTATGTGCGATAACAAAAGCATCAACGATATATTTGATCTTATCATAATAGTTATCGATTTTAACGACAAGTTATATAAGAGAGCTATGAAAAAAAGATACGATCAATCTAAAGAAAGAGCAAGAATCTTTTTCGAATTAACGATCGAATATTAACAAGATTAATTTCGTTTCAATAAACAAAAATATAGCAATCTAGATTATCGTGAATCTACATCAATGAAACTAGATTCGACTCAATATTGTAAAAAAAAGAACTTTAGAGAAAAGCAAAATAACAAATTCTAGAAAACGTGTTATTCATGTGACAAATCAAGTCACTTCGCAAGAGATTGTCGTTCAAAGAACTTAATAATTCCACGACAAATCAATGCTATGTTAAGAGAAATATCTAATAGTCAAAACGATATTAAAGAGCAAATTAACACAAAGGCGAACATTTCCAAGACTAGATCGAACGATAACTATTGTCTAATAGAAAATCTAAATTAGTTGCAAAAAGTTCTAGATAAAACATTATCAAACAAGGCATTCGCATTTACGCAAAAAGTTAACAACGCTATTAGAAAAATATAATAGAACAAACATTCAAAAACGTTATATTCGCACAACTTAATTATAGACTTCGATGTTAAGTATAAATGAAAAGACTTTCAAGAAATGCTAAAAGAAATTACGAAACAACTTGACGCTTTAAATAGCTTATCGAAGGAAAAATAAACTAGTTAAATCGTAAATAAATGCGAGAAAACGCTAGAAAGCAATGCCAATATAGAGAAGAACGTTCTCGATAAAATTAAGCAACAACTAAGCAATGTTAGTCTATCTTAACAAAAGATAGAGCAAGCAAAGAGACATAAGACTCTTAGTTGAATAGCTTGCTACGACGACTCATGCTAGACCTATATAGAAGACAAGAAGAGATTAGAATGATTTCCTAAAACATTATCGAAATCAAAGTTATTATTTTAGCAACAAAAGAAAGTTTAGCGAAGACGAAAGCTTGAAGCAAAAGTCGCAACATTAAAATAGAGAAAAGTCAAAATCTTTTAATAAAGAGCATACTAAAGAAGTGCAATATGTTAGTTCAATAGTAGCAATTAAACTTAATAGCACACGCACGATGTTTTATCACACTAGTTAAGATCAATAATTGTCGATTCATCGCAATAATCGATTTTAATGCAATAGATAATTTTATAATTAAAGCTCTTGTTAAGAAGAAAGATTATTCTACTTAAAAGAAGTCTAACGTCTACAAATCTAATAATTGTAGATGAAAACTCGTTACTTAATAAAAATAAAAGAGTGAATAAAGAAACAAAGTTACTATCGATAGCTATTTAGCAACATTATAAAAAACTAATCTTTGATATAGTAGAAATGATTATTTACGATATCGTTTTAAAAATGTCTTGATTAAAGCAACACAATCTAGAAGTTAACTAAAATACACAAGTACTTAAATTTGAGCGATGTGATTACGCAAGTCACATTCAATCTACGCATCGATAACGTTCGATAATAGATAAAAGATTAAGTCGAAACTTGATCGCAAGAAACGAATTTGTCATTTTGTACAAAAACGATCAACAACAATTCGATTTGTTAAGCATTGACAAGAGTCGATCAAGTTATAAAAACAAAATAAATGAAAAAAATTGCGAATCTTTTAAGAATCTTGAAATATTTAATAAAGCGAGAGAATCGCTAAAACACATATTATGAATATATAACAATTAAGAGCATCTATTTTAGAAAGAGGAAACGACAAAAGTTCTATCTAAACATTAATTGTAAAATCACGAGATTAAGCTTAAACTAAGTAAGAAACTTACGTTTGAATCTATTTACGCTTTATCGAAGAAAGAATTGTTAATACTTCGCAAATACCTAACAAAAAAAAAAAAAATTTATTAAAAAATTCTAATCACGAGCAAGATATTTAATTCTCTTTACATTTAAGAAGAACGAGAAACTTCGCTTATATGTCGATTATCAAAAACTAAACGACATAACGATCAAAAATTGATATTCATTATTCAATATTAATGAGCTTCAAAATCAATTATTCGAAGTTAAGTATTTTATCAAACTAGATCTACGAGAAGCGTATAACTAGATTAGAATGAAGACGAGAAAAGAATAAAAGATAGTTTTTCGTACACGATATAAACTTTACGAATACATAATAATGTCGTTTGAACTTATTAACGCCTTGACAACATGTTAGAAAATGATCAACGATGCGCTACGACAATATTTGGATATATTTGTCATAGCATATTTGAACGACATTATGATATACTTAATTACGCTAAAAAAACATGTGCAACATGTTTCTCAAGTATTGGAATGTTTAAATTAAAGAGATCTACGTCTTAAATTAAAGAAATGCGAATTTCATCAAAAGAAAGTTGACTTTCTAGAATTCGTTATAGAACGATATAAAATTCGAATGAATTTAAAAAAAATTAAGACAATTAAAGAATAATTAACGTTAATCGATGTTAAAAACATTTAGATCTTCATAGAATTTATTCAATATAATAGAAAGTTCATTAAGAACTTCTTAGAGAGATCGATATTATTAACAAATCTAACAAGAAAAGATACGTCTTAGAAATAGAAATCACGCGAAAAAATAACATTTCAAAAATTAAAAAAAGAGTGCTTGAAAAAACTAGTACTTAAGATGTTTAATTTCAAGAAACTAGAACAAATGAAAATAAACGCATTAAATCTAGTTATCGATGCATGCTTTAGTCAATTATATGAAGACATATAACACTCAATAACATATTACTTAAGAAAACTTTCGTCAACAAAACAAAACTACAATATATATGACAAAAAACTATTTGCAATAGTAGCAATTCTTAAAGCATAAAGAGTATACATAGAAGAAGCATTAGAACTTACTATTCTAACGAATTATAAAAACTTATTGCACTTTATTATGATAAAAGAACTTAATAGAAGACAAATGCGATAGTTCGAGAAGCTAGAACAATACAAGTTCAAAATATTGTATACTTTAGAGAAAAAAAATGGCAAAATAGACGCGCTTAGCAAACGAAATAATTATATGAAAACAAAGAAATTGTTCAATCATAACATACTTAAGATTAATTAAGATAAATCATTATTAATTAACAAACACGAGCTAAACGCAATTTTACGAATTTTTCGAAACAAGTTAAAGAAGTTTCCAATTAAGAAAGAAAAACTTCAAATATTTATCGACAAAGTTAACGAATATATAAAAGAGCATCATGACGAATTATTGCAAAAACATCTAGAGATAATTAAAACACTTTAGCTTTTGCGCTAGCATTGCTAGTTTCTTAACATAAGACAAGCTATTAAGACATATGTTAAACGATGTCTTAACTATTAGCAAAACAAACATAATACATATGCGCAATATAACAAAATTTAGTATTAGCAATTATTTGAATCGTTATGAAACGAAGTTACGATAAACTTTATTATCAAGTTGTCTAAGTCGACGAATCTAACAACTAGAAAGAAATATAATTCGATACTAGTAATAATTAATAAACTTATTAAGTACTTACATATTATCGCATGCAAAGAGAAATTTATAGCAAAACAACTAGAATACATCGTACTAAATCGATTGATTAAATATTATAATATATTTAAAGAATTAATTAGTGATAAAGATAGACTCTTCACGTTTAACTATTAGAAAACACTTATATTAATGTTGAATACAAGGCTTCGCATGTCAATTGCCTATCATTCGATCACAAATAATTAGATAGAACGAACAAATCAAAGTCTTAAGCAATATTTGAGGCATTACGTTAACAATATTTAGAACAACTAAATATCATTTCTATCTATAACATAGTTAGCCTTAAACGCGAAGATTTTAGATATCATAAAGGTGATATTTTTCTTCGTTAACTTTAACAAGAAATCGAATCTCTTTAATTAACAAAGAAGACATTTAACAACTTAGTTAGTCATTGAAAGAATAGCGACACTAAAGAAGATATACAATAACATCACGACAATGTAAATCAAATTAGTCAAGTACTAAAATAAAAAACGAAAAATGACATCTTAGCTAAAGAAGAGAGATAAAATATATCTTTTAACAAAGAATCTAAAGATTAGAAAAAAAAGCAAAAAACTTAATTATATTAAGATCGAATCATTTTTTATTAAAGAAGTCAAGAAATTAGTTAATTACGAACTCGACTTACTTAAGAACGTCAAAGTATTTCTAGTATTTTATATCTCATTATTGAAATTAATTGATCTTAATACGTCTATACAAGAAACATTTTATTATAAGGCTTAAAAAGAAAATTAATACGAAGTGAAAAAAATTCTAAAGCAACAAGATTAAAACTACCTAATTAAGTGGAAAAAATATTTTATCTCAAAGAGCACGTGGAAATCTAAAAAGAATCTTGATGATTACTATAACCTTATTTAGAGATTTTATCGACATTCGAAAAATCATTTAGCATAGCGAGAGATAACTAGAAGGCAAGAGATAATTTAACGAGAGCATTCGCAACAAGATAGTTGAAGAATTTAAAAACATTTAACTTTTTTATTCTTAATAATAGACATTGTGTCTTTCGTTTTGTCTTCGCATTAATTTTCTTCAAAATCTTCTTATTTCGAAGCAATCGAATTATGACAATTGTTAATAGAGCTTCATCTTTAGCAATTTTGACAAAAAGATTTTCTCTATTGTGATTAAAAGAAAATTAAAACATGTTTACGCACGATTTGCTCGCACAAACACATTTCGAACACTTCAAATAAGACAAAAAGTCTTTTATGACGATATAAGAACGATCAAAGAGAGAACAACGTTCATAGACGAGATCTACTAATGTATCGTAGCGTTCAATTTCGAATGCGACACGAAGACAACTTTGTTGCTAACAAAACATAATAAGAGACGTTTAACTTTCGAAACAAAAATCTTTAAGAAAAAAAATAGTGTTACGAATCTAAGCTTAAAAGAGCGTAATATATTAATTACAACACAACATGTAGTACGAAGCGCGATCGTTTGCATGTTTGACAACTTGATAAACAAACAATGTTTGACATATTTAACAACGAACTAAGCGAATAATGTTCGACGACTTGACGAACAAGCAATGTTTAACATATTTAACAACGAGCTAAACGAACAATGTTTAATATACTTGACAACGAACTAGGCGAACAAGAAGAATTTTCTTTAGTATATAGATCTTCTAATACGATTTTCTTATAAATTGTATTTAATTTATCTTAAGTCTTGACTTATTGTTACAATTGTTAAAGTTGCAAACTTTTGTTATTAAGTGATTGCTTGCATTGCCTAAAGACGTTTACAAATCTCTTTAATAGCATAATTCTCTTTAATATCTTCGTAAGAAGTACTAGCGTAACAAATATCTAAAAACTTTATTTATTAACTTAATTATTTTTTCTTTCTATTGTTTTGCAAATCTAATAAATTATAAAACAAATTTTGTTCTTTTTAATAAAAATAACAATTATTAATAAAGAGTTGCAAGATAATAAAGAAATTATTCAAATAATACAAAAAAATTTGTTACTCGAATAATTATACTAGCATTTAATATAAAGTTTTTGCAAATAAATCGAAAAAAACAAGATAATTTGTAATTTAAAGAGAAGAAAGTTTTCTATATAGAAAATAAGATTTTACTAAAAATCTAATAATTATTAATTAAATATTGTTATCAATATATATTTAATAATATTAGCAAAATTCTCTTTAAAAAATATTGTTTCTTGTTTTTTATAGAATTAGAACAATAATAATATTATTAATTGCAATATACTTAAGAGCTTCTTAATTGCAAAAAATATTATTATTAATAAAGATATTTGTAAAGAAGAAAAGATTATAAATATATCTTTAATTATTATTGTATTTTAATACAAGTTCTAATAATAAATATATATATAAATTAAGTAATAAAATAGATAGTAGAATTAAATAATTTTATTTACAAAGATATAATTTGTATCTATGCGAAAAATCTACAAGTTAATATAATTAATTTTAGTATTTTGCGTAATTATATTTAGAAGAGTAAATACAAAATATTTTTTAAAATATTTTTTAAGATATTTGTATTATTTTTTTATTAATAGAGATTTAATTAATAACAAATTAAAATTATTTAATAATATTAAATTATATAAAAAGTTCTTCGATACAAAGATTAGCAAACTTAATATGTTAGAAAATAGGAAAAATAATAAGATTATTAATTGTTATATTTTATTAAAACAACAATTAGAATTATAAGTTTCTTAACAAGATATATATATATATTTATATTAATAATTAGTACTATTGTGTTACGCTAGTACTTTCCACGAAGATATTAGAGAGAGTTATGCTATTAAAAAGATTTGTAAACGTCTTTAGGCAATGTAAGTAATCACTTGATAACAAGAGTTTACAACTTTAGCAATCGTAACAATAAATTAAGACTTAAGATAAATTTAATACGATTTATAAGAAAATCGTGTTAAAAAATCTATATACTAAAGAAAATTCTTTTTGTTCGCTTAACTCGTTGTCGAACATGTCGAACATTGTTCGCTTAACTCGTTGTTAAACATGTCGAACATTATTCGTTCGCCAAGTCGTCGAACATTGTTCGTTTAACTCGTTGTCGAATATGTTAAACATTGTTCGTTTATCAAATCGTCAAACATGCAAGCAATCGTACTTCGTGCTACATGTTGCGCTATAATTAATATATCACGTTCTTTTAAGCTTAGACTCGTAACATTATCTCTCTTCTTAAAGATTTTTGTCTTGAAAGTCAAACGTCTCTTATTATGTTTTGTTAACAACAAAGTTGTCTTCGTGTTTCATTTAAAATCGAACGTTACAATACATTAGTAGATTTTGCTTGTAAACGTTGCTCTCTCTTTAATTGTTTTTGTATTGTTATAAAAGACTTCTCGTTATATTTAAAATGTTCAAAATGTGTTTATACGAGCAAATCGTGCGTAAATATGTCTTGATTTTCTTTTGATCACAATAGAGAAGATCTTTTTATCAAAATTGCTAAAGATAAAGCTTTGCTAGCAATCGTCATAATTCGATTGCTTCGAAATAAGAAAATTCTAAAAAAAATTAATGCGAAAACAAAACGAAAGACACAATGTCTATTGTTAAGAATAAAGAAGTCGAATGTTCTTAAATTCTTCAATTGTTTTGTTGCGAATGCTCTTGTTAAGTTATCTTTTATCTTCTAGTTATTTTTCGCTATGCTAAATGATTTTTCGAATGTCGATGAAATTTCTAGATAAAATCATAGCAATTATCAAGATTCTTTTTAGATTCTCACGTGTTCTTTAAGATAGAATATTTTTTTCACTTGATTAAATAATTTTGATCTTGCTACTTTAGAATTTTTTTCATTTTGTATTAATTTTCTTTCTAAGTCTTATAATGAAATGTTTCCTATATAGACGTATTAAGGTCGACTAATTCCAATAATAAGATATAAAATACTAGAAATACTTTGGCGTTCTTGAGTAAGTCGAGTTCGTAATTGACTAATTTCTTGACTTCTTTAATGAAAAATGATTCGATCTTGACATAATTAAATTTCTTGCTTTTTCTTCTAATCTTTCGATTCTTTGTTAAAAGATATACTTTATCTCTCTTCTTTAGCTAAGATGTCATTTTTCGTTTTTTATTTTAATACTTGATTAATTTAATCTACATTGTCGTAATGTTATTGTATATCTTCTTTAGTGTCGCTATTCTTTTAATGATTAACTAAGCTATTAGATGTCTTTTTTTTTGATTAAAGAGATTCGATTTCTTGTTAAAGTTGACGAAGAAAGATGTTATCTTTGTGATATTTAAAATCTTCGCGTTTAGAACTAACTATGTTATAGATAAAAGTAATATTTAATTGTTCTAGATATTGTTAACGTAATGTCTTAAATATTGCTTAAGACTTTAATTTGTTCGCTCTATCTAATCATTTGTGACCAAATAATAGATAGTTGACATGCGAAGCTTTGTACCCAACATTAATATAAGTGTTTTTCAATAATTAGACGTGAAGAGCTTGTCTCTATTACTAGTTAATCCTTTGGATATATTATAATATCTAATCAATCGATCTAGTACAATATATTCTAGTTGTTCTACTATAAATTTCTCTTTGCATGCGATAATATGTGAGTACTTGATAAGTTTATTAATCATTATTAGTATCGAATCATATCTCTCTTTAATTGCTAGATTCGTTAATTTAGACAACTTAATAATAAAGTTTATCGTAACTTCGTTCTATAACGATTTAGATAATTGCTAATACTAAATTTCGTCATATTGCGCATATGTATTATATTTGTTTTGCTAATAACTAAGACATCGTTTAACATATATCTTGATAACTTATCTTATGTTAAGAAACTAGTAATGCTAGCGCAAAAGCTAAAGTGTTTTGATCATTTCTAGATGTCTTTACAATAATTCGTCATAATGCTCTTTTATATATTCGTCGACTTTGTCGATAAATATTTGGAGTTTTTCTTTCTTAATCGAAAACTTCTTTAACTCGTCTTGAAGAATTCGTAAAATTGCGTTTAGCTCGTATTTGTTAATTAATAGTGATTTATCTTAATTAATCTTAAGTATGTTATGATTAAACAATTTCTTTGTTTTTATATGATCATTTCGTCTACTAAGCGCGTCTACTTTGTCATTTTCTTTTTCTAAAGTATACAATATTTTGAACTTGTATTGTTCTAGCTTCTCGAATTATCGCATTTGTCTTTTATTAAATTCTTTTATCGTAATGAAGTGCAATAAGTTTTTATAATTTGTTAAGATAGTAAGTTTTAATGCTTCTTCTATGTATACTCTTTATGCTTTAAGGGCTACTATTATCGCAAGTAGTTTCTTGTCATATATATCGTAGTTCTATTTTGCTAACAAGAGTTTTTTCAAGTAGTATATTATTAAGTGTTACATGTCTTTATATAACTAACTAAAGCATACATTAATAACTAAATCTAATGCGTCTATTTTCATTCGTTCTAGTTTCTTGAAATCAAATATCTTGAGTATTAGTTTCTTCAAACACTCTTCTTTTAATTTCTAAAATGCTATTTTTTCGCGTGATTCTTATTTTTAAAGCGTATCTTTCCTTGTTAGATTTGTTAATAATATCGATCTTTCTAAGAAGTTCTTAATGAACTTTCTATTATATTGAACAAATTCTATAAAGATCTAGATGTTCTTAACATCGATTGACGTTAATTATTCTTTAATTGTCTTAATTTTTTTTAAATTTATTCGAATTTCATGTTGTTCTACAACGAATTCTAGAAAATCAACTTTCTTTTAATGAAATTCGCATTTCTTTAATTTAAGACGTAAATCTCTTTAATTTAAACATTCTAATATTTGGAAAACATGTTGCACATGTTTCTTCAACGTGATTAGATATATTATGATGTCGTTCAAGTATATTATGACAAATATATCCAAATATTGTCGTAGCGCATCGTTGATCATTTTCTAATATGTTATCGAGACGTTAATAAGTTCAAACGACATTATTATGTATTCGTAAAGTTTATATCGTATACAAAAAGCTATCTTTTACTCTTCTCTCGTCTTTATTCTAATCTAGTTATACGCTTTTTGTAGATTTAATTTGATGAAGTATTTGACTTCAAATAATCAATTCTAAAGCTCACTAATATTGGGTAGTAAATATCGATTTTTGATCGTTATGTCGTTTAACTTTTAATAATCGACACATAAGCGAAGTTTCTCGTTCTTCTTAAATGTAAAAAGAATTAAATATCTTGCTCGTAACTAGAATTTCCTAATAAATTCTTTCTTTTTATTTTTTGCTAGATATTTGCGAAGTATTAACAATTCTTTCTTTAATAAAGCGTAAATAGATTCAAACGTAAATTTCTTGTTTAATTCAAGTTTAATCTCGTAATCTTACGATTAATGTTTAGATAAAACTTTTGTCGTTTTCTCTTTCTAAAATAGATGCTCTCAATTGTTATATATTCGTAATATGTGTTTTAGCGATTTCCTCGCTTTATCAAATATTTCAAGATTTTTAAAAGGTTCGCAATTTTCTTCATTTACTTTATCTTTATAGCTCAATTAATTTTTGTTAATGCCTAACGAGTCGAATTGTTATTGATCGTTTTTGTATAAGATAACAAGTTCGCTTCTTGCGATCAAATTTCAACTTAATCTTTTATCTATTATCGAACGCTATTGATGCGTAGATTGAGTGTGACTTGCGTAGTCACATCGCTCAAATCTAAGTACTTGTATATTTTAATCAATTTCTAGATTGTGTTGCTTTAATCAAGACATTCTTAAAACGATATCGTAAATAATTATTTTCACTATATTAAAGATTAGTTTCTTATGATGTTGTTAAATAGCTATCGATAGTAACTTTGTTTCTTTATTCACTTTTTCATTCTTATTAAGTAACGAGTTTTTATTTACAATTATTAGATTGTAAACGTCAAGCTTCTTTTGAGTAAAATAATCTTTCTTCTTAACAAAAGCTTTGATTATAAAATTATCTATTGCATCAAAATCGATCATTGCGATGAATCGACAATCATTGATCTTAACTAATGTGATAAAACATTGTACGTATGCTATTAAATTTAGTTGCTATTGTTGAGCTAATATATTGCACTTCTCTAGTATGCTTTTTATCAAAAGATTTTGACTTTTTCTTATTCTAATGTTGCGACTTTTGCTTCAAGCTTTCGTCTTCGCTAAGCTTTCTTCTACTACTAAAATAATGACTTTGATTTTCATTCTAATCTTTTCTTGTCTTTCATATAAGTTTAGTATAAATCGTTGTAGCAAGCTATTTAGCTAAGAGTCTTATGTCTCTTTGCTTGCTTTATCTTTTGTTAAGATAAATTAACACTACTTAGTTGTTGCTCAATTTTATCAAGAACGTTCTTCTTTATATTGGCATCGCTTTCTAGCGTTTCCTCGCATTTATTTACGATTTAACTAATTTGTCTTTTCTTCGATAAGTTATCTAAAGCGTCAAGTCGTTTTATAATTTCTTCTAGCATTTTCTAAAAGTCTTTTTATTTATACTTAACATCAAAGTCTATAATTGAGCTATGCGAATATGACGTTCTTAAATGTTTATTCTATTATATTTTTCTAATAGCGTTGTTAACTTCTTGCGTAGATGCGAATGTCTTGTCTAATAATGTTTTATCTAGAACTTTTTGCAACTAATTTAAGTTTTCTATCAAATAATAGTTATCGTTCAATTTAGTTTTAAGAGTGTTCGTCTCTATGTCGATTTGCTTTCTAATGTCGTTCTAGCTATCAAGTATTTCTCTTAACATAGCATTGATTTGTCGTGAAATTATCAAGTTCTTTGAACGATAATCTCTTGCGAAGTGACTTAATTTGCCACATAAATAGCACGTTTTTTAGGATTTGTTACCTTGCTTTCTTCTAAAGTTCTTCTCTTTATAATATTGGATCGAATTCAATTTCATTAATGTAGGCCCACAATAGTCTAGATTGCTATATTTTTATTTGTTGAAACGAAATTAATTTTGTTAATATTTAATCGTTGATTCGAAAAAGATTTTTACTCTTTCTCTAGATTGATCGTATTTTTTTTTATAGCTTTCTTATACAACTTGTCGTCGAAATCGATAACTATCATAATGAGATCGAACATATCATTAATGCTTTTGTTATCGCGCATAAGTTCGTCTTTTAAATTGTTCTTAAGATCTCGTCAAAACATTGTTATAAGTACGACATCGTTTCATTTGATAAAATTAACATATTTTTAGAATTTAGCTACATAGTTCGTTGCAAAGATTCGTTAAATTAAATGTTAAATCATTCTTTTCGCAATTTGTTTCTCATTGAATGTTTCGAAGATTCTTCGAAGTTTTCTCTTAAAGTTATCGAAGTTCGTAAACATAATTCGAGGGTTTTTGTCATAATTTTTCAAATACTTGCGTAGCGTTGACTTGAGTTAATGTTAGACTCTCTCTAAAAGAAATGTTGATGCGAAAATCGTTTTTTTGTTCACTAGAACAAGATAGAAGATGAAGTAGATATTTACTTGCATAAGTTAGTTCTTCAAGTCAATACGATCTTCATAATAGATGTTAGACTTGTTGATTTTAATTTTATCGTCTTTATCGATAGAAGGTCGACGTAATGTTGTAGAGCTATTATTCAAGATAGAGGCGCGTTGACCTAATATAAACATTCTTTCGAATGTTCAAAGTGTTACGCTAGTACTTTTCACGAAAATATTAAAGAGAGTTATGCTATTAAAGAGATTTGTAGACGTCTTTAGGCAATGCAAGCAATTACTTGATAACAAGAGTTTGCAACTTTAACAATCGTAACAATAAGTCAAGACTTAAAATAAATTAAATACGATTTATAAAAGAATTGTGTTAGAAGATCTATATACTAAAGAAAATTCTTCTTGTTCGCTCAACTCGTTGTCGAACATGTCGAGCATTATTCGCTTAGCTCGTTGTCGAACATGTCGAACATTATTCGTTCGTCAAGTCGTCGAACATTGTTCGCTTAGCTCGCTATTAAACATGTCGAACATTATTCGTTTGTCAAGTTGTCAAACATGTAGACGATTGTGCTTCGTACTACATGTTGCGTTGTAATTAATATATTACGCTCTTCCAAGCTTAGGCTCGTAACATATTGTTGTATTTGCTATATTTAGTCTATTAATAACAAAAATAATTTGTAATAGTTAATAATTTATTTAAAATAAGTATTAAGATATTCTTTACAAATAGATTGATCGTTACGTCAAGTTATAATATTATTTCTCTAATTCGACTCGACGTCAAGATCGAATTGCGACAATTTTTTGAAATCGAATCGTTCAAAGCAATTTAGCGCGCTTCGCGCTAAACTACTTATAGTAATCGACTAAACTACTTTAAGCGATTCAATTCTTCGAATTTTTTTTGACTTAAGTCTTAACATTTGTACGTGACATTTTCGAGTTAGCGCGATCAATCTATTTACAAAGTTAACAACAAAATAAAATCTTTGTAAGAACTTTAATAACAAAGATAAATTAAATTACTTTTTAGAAATATTAATAAACTTTTATTTTGTCTTAAGATAGAACAACGTTTAATATAAAGAATTATCTTAATTTATTTAAATAGCGCAAGTTACAAACTTCTAATAATATAATCTAATAAAGACAAAGATTTTGTAACTTATTATACTTATTATATATTAGCAATAAGTAGAGAGTAATATCTTAATAAAACTTCTATTTTATTGTTAAGTACAATATAAAGTTAAAAGCAATAAAGATATATATATTAAAAGTATAAAGAAAATTTAAAAGACTTCTTAGTTTAAAGAATTAATTATATTTGTTACAATAATAAAGAAGAGATAAGTTGTAAATTTTATAATATTCTTAATATCTAGTTTTTTATAGAAAATATTATTTAAATAACAATACAAAATATTAAAAAATATAGCAATAAAAGTATTAAGTTCGAATACAATATTAATAGAATAAGTACAAATATTTAACAATATTATTAAATTAATAGAAGTTATAGAAACAAATATATATATATTATTTATTATTAGATTTTGCAATTGCAATTTTTAAGCAATAAGAATCTTTCTTGTTGTTATTATTTATCATTGTGCAATAATCTCTTTTGTTATTATCTTAATTCTAAGATAAAGAATTACAATCTTATTGTATAAAACAAGATTTTATATATTATTCTTTAAATTTTTTTCCTTAATTCTTAAACAACAATAACAATAAAAAACAAAAAAACAATAAAGAAGAAAACAATAATTAACAACAATAATATAAAATATTTTTAAATATTTGTTGTAAAAAAGTATTAAATTTTAACTTAAAACAAGTATTAAGTTATATCTTAGAAACAAACTTCTTAATATAAGCAATGCAACAAATATTATTATTAACAATATTTAAGAACTTATTTAAGACAATCTTGTTAACAATCTTGCTATTGCGAGATACTATTATATTAATAATATAAAAACAAATAATAAAGAGATAAAAAGCAAGTGTTGTAATAATAAGATAAATAGTAAAAGTTAAAGCAATTGTAATCGACAATAAGATGCGCAATAATATGAAAAGATAATATCTAACAAACGATAGTAAGATGCGCAGTAATGCGAAAAGACAATAATTCAAAAGAGTCGAATGCAATAAGGAAGAGGAGGAAAGAGGAAAGTGCAATAAGTAGTCACCATACTAAATAGTATGGCAGACGACCAAGCACTGCCCCGTTAATCTCCCTCGTCCCCGGCACTAGCCCCCCTGTCCTGCAGAGCTCTTTTCAGTTCCCATATTCTTTGGCGCGCCGCCTTTCGTTCGCTCTATCAGGGTTCTATTATTGCGTTCTAGACATGGGGAGAACGATAATAGTCAATTTCGTTCGAGCTTAATGTGGAGCGCATTATACCTCGCTGTCGACCGGGCAAGTCAAGATCCTGCACGGAGCACAAACACAGACGCGAAATGATGGTCCTTATACTGGGTAAGGGTCTGTTGCAAGTGAAGCTATCTGTCGGTCATGAACAGCCCCAGATGGATACTATACCCAAAAAAACCCGTACTGTGCGACAAGGATCGTCTCGAGAAGCGGAAAGTGTGACTGGGGGAATAATGCGCATTCTTTATTTCTGGATTCGACGGTCGTTGGAATAATACCAGGAATTGGCGTGATCTATTTCTCTCGAAGACACCTTGGATTGCAGGTGTGGCATGTCATACGTGCCAAGAACGCGCAATGCGAAAGCGCGAACAACGGTTAGACTGACGTCAGGTTACCTTACGGACGCTTCGAAGACGCGAGATGATGGTATTGCTTGCATAGCCGCCTTCGATCGCCAACCATATCGGGCTTCTAATTAGCTGTCGCGGCAGACCCTTGCCACTGCGTTAATCCTATCTAAGTATGGTTTCCGTCGATTCACTCATGAAAGGCTTGTGTCCCGAGTGGCAGGAATCAGGCGTAGCAAACATCGTGAATGGAGAAGTCTGCCAGTCTGGATATGCGCAATGATGCGCGCTTCCCAAGCACTTCATCCTTCAGCGGAGGAATCTTCGTCCGTGAAGGATGCAGAGGTAGGTATATTATGTCTCTCCATCTTCTGCGCGGCCTTCATTAGATTCCTGCAACCCGCTCCGCAATCTCCTACCATCAAACGCTTGTCTCTACATATCCCTCTCAACTCCCACTGTCCAATCTAATCTTTTGGTATGAGTGCCTCAAAATCACCCGACGGCTTTTCTCGAGGCGCCCAGAAGGTCTACAATCCTATCGGATTCAAGAAGGGATACAACTTTGCTCTCTGTGAAGATCCTTGCTTCGTTGTGGAGTCGTGCTTTACTAATGGCTTTCGTGCAGGGTTCATCTTCGCTGGCGCTCTCTTCGGCTTCGTTCTCGCCCGACTGCAATACCTCTCTGTTGATGGCAAATTCCGCGCAGGAGCGTCCCCTGGAGATTGGTACTGGCTACAGCATGGATATTTAAAAATTGGCATTACCCTTCATCTTGCTACTATCTTGCCGGCCGGTTTTCTTGTGGTCTTCCAGGTACGTCCGCAATCCTGTGCAAATCGTAGGCTTTGTACCAATCTTAATGATTGTCATTGTAGTTCTTGCCAGTCATTCGTTACAAAGCTCTGATCGTCCATCGAATCAACGGTTACGTGATCATTTGTCTTCTTGTGCTAGCCAACATCGGTGCACTGATGATTGTTCGCCATTCCTTTGGCGGCGAGATCGAAACTCAGGTCTTCGTCGGCCTACTTGTCATAATCACCACGCTGGGCGTCTTTATGGCATACTACAACATCAAGCGCCTGCAGATAGACCAGCACCGCGCCTGGATGTTGCGTACGTGGTTCTACGCCGGGTCCATCATCACATTGCGCCTCATCATGATCATCAGTGCAAAAATCATCAGCTCGATCGGGGGCTACTACCGTGCCATGCCCTGCGACCAGATCGCTTCCATGTTCAACGATCAAGAAAAATTCAAGGCAAGCTACCCTCAATGCTCATCCGCAACAGGAAACACCGAGGGCTGGATCGCGGTTCCAGCAAATTTAAACGGCAAAAGCCATGTCGCTGCTGCGCTGGATCTAACATTTGGTACTGCCGGATGGCTTGCACTCGTCCTGCATGCGGTGGGCGTGGAGATCTATCTCCAATTGACGCCACGCGAAGGTGAGAGACTTCGCGAGGTCAGTTATCAGCGACAGCTCGAAGCTGGCTTCAGTCATCCGGGTAGCTCTGGCATCACAGCGGACCGCTGGGGAGATGCAGATGCGTGGAAAGCCTCGCAGTAAGGATGTCCTATACCTGTTACGAAAGTTGATGTATTATGATGGCAAGGGCGAGACGAAGGCTGGTAGTATAGATCAGTGATTTTCGATGCAATGCCATAGCGTAATGTTGTGAGCAATCATGTTCCTAATCACTTCGGTAAGAATCTAACTGCTGCCATTTTCGGATATCATTGTATTATTGGTCTGCCATTTTCAGTCAACGAGGTGTTCTGCAAGCTTCTGAGAACCATCAAAGCGACCATAAGTGGAGATTGGTCAAGGGTAATATTGGCGTGCTTTGTATTGGATGTCATCTGCACAGCAGTCACTACAAGCAAATTGCGACAGATTGAGAATCTGGTGTTATCCTTCCTCTATCATAACCAAATGGGTAAGCGATCTTCAGACCAAGAATTCCTTGAAGGAAAGGATAAACCATTGAGATCGAAAGATGGAACCCAACTCAAGGTCTCAGCGATCCGATATGTATATATATGAGAGCAATGCCAAGCGTTCGTAAGCTTTCTGACAACGCTAGTTTAGGAGCTCTTGGCAGCGGATCAGCACCGATCCTCGTCCCGCTTTTATCTGTCTCGATAGCACGAACATCTTTGGGCAGAAGGTTTTATAAAAAAATCCAAGGAGTACTATTCTGATGCACTGTCTACGCCGTGCATGAACGCGCGATTCCTCCACTCATTTGTTTACTGGGATACGTAATAGCTTTCTATTACGATAGCGCTGGATAATTCATCTGGGTGAAGTGGTTGATCATGTTGAACCTCGACATTTTACTGGGAGTCTTCGACAATGTAAAGTCCCCATTTCGGTTGTAATGGATAGTATTCGAAGCTAACAATGGCACAGCTACTCAGCATTTCACCAGGTTCCCTACTCAACGTTGCCTTGACTTGCAAGATCTTTTACAATTTATCTAAGAATTTCATCTACAAGACTGTTTATTTTATATTCAATCGTAGCCGGAGAATAACAAACGGGGCGCTTATTAGACGATTACTAGAAGATGACGACTTGAGTAGAAAAGTCCGTTGTGTCAGGATCCATTGGGCACCAAACGCCAGCCTCCAGTCTGGGGAAGGCAGCAAAGAGGACCTCGCTCTGTTAGGTCGAGCGCTACCCAAGCTTTTTGCACTCCATACGTTTATCTGGGATGCGCAGTATCCCATAGTCTCCTGGCTGGTGGATATCGTTCGCTCGTCTCACCCAGAATGTACCGTGTACATCCGTCATCCTCCTGTTCAGGATGCAACTCGAACACTGTCACGCCTGCAGGACTTACCCAAACTTCACGCTCTGGACGCATCATTTCTAGACGGGCAGTTTCTAGCATATAAAGAGCTCCGCAAATTGCTGACGTCTTCTTCGATCAGGGACCTCACAGTCACATCACCTGAGGATCAAATAGCTATTTTACAAGTGCTATGGAAGCTGCCTGGTCCTCTCCATCTAAGATCTCTGGAGATCAATGGTATCCAAATTCACCTTGAAGAACTTCCCATTGCATGGACACGAGTCGAATCTTTAGCCATACAGACTGATGCTGGTTGTCTCGCAGGACTCCCCCGGTTCGACGAGCTCAGGTCACTTGAGCTACGGCTCAATATCAGCTCGGACCAGCTATCTTTCAATCAATTTGTTCAAAGCTGTCAGAGGCTTGAAGTTCTGGTTGTGACCGCATATAGAAATCCTGCAAGAGACTGGGGACTCTCACAGTGGCGGCATCTTGGGAAGACACTTCTCAAGCTCAAGCTTCACGAGGAGGAAATGCACGATGCAGTGCATCACGGACAAGATCTGACAGTAGGACTCTCGGACTCGACCATGATGTTTATCGCAACATGGTGCCCCAGGCTTCGCAGCTTGGGAATTGATCTTGTCTTTGACGAGGGTTGGGTAAATCTAGATGTGTTATAAGACGTGAGCAACATATTGATAATTCGTCTAGCCTACAGAATGTATCGAACTGATTGCGGACTTGTTCTGGTCCATGGGCCATTTTGAATTCAACCTGGAAAGTATTTGCTCCCAACGTCGGCCCACATTCGAGTCTGTTTCGGAGCTTTGGACGTTCCTGTGGGAGCGGATCCAGAATCAGAGAAGAGACAGATCACATCCAGTGACACTACCGCGACTGTGCTCACTTGATGTAGTGATTGACGGAAGTAGTAGATTCAATGCCGACCTTTCCCAACGCGATGACGAGGCTCGTGTAGGTATAGCGAAGGTCAGATGTGCTGAACTGGAAGCGCTGAGATCGAAATTGTCGTCTGAAGGAGCTCTTTGGAACCGCGAGCAATCCAAGATTATGAACACTGTCACTGAGAGAGCGATAACAGGGCTGCCGGTTATATTGCCTACCACAGTGGATCCCGAGATGATGCGACCTCCCGCTTCCGAGATATGCTTGATGAGTATCGTTTTCGCCAACCCATTTGGTGGCCAGGCATGATGTGATAATTTTCAGCATTGTTTCAGGGCTGTGCAATTATCCCAACTGGGGGAGAATTTTACCAAATCGAGCGTGCCTGAACAATTGCCTAACTGAACAGAACCAGTTTCTTCGCAACTCGCCTCAAGATGCTTATCCGCCGCCGGTCACTGAACATCAAGTCAGGCTGAGAAATGGACGATATGTCATGCCGATAGCTATTAATGGCTTCGAGCGCTTACAGTGGCCATCAACCTCTGTAGTGCCGATTAATCCAAAAGAGGCAATTGCCGATAAACTTTCGGCGGTGTTTCATATTCAGAGGCTTCAACCGCGATCCCGGGGGGATAGGGTCCACGCAATCCTCATGCTCTACCCTTCTTGAGACCATCGAAAATAGACGTCAAGACTAAGTTTATAAACAATATGTTTATTGATACCCAGACGCTACTTCCGGACGCTTTCCTCACGCGAATTGTACCTTGCTTTTTGGTATTGGTGAGTTCTGTTAGCCCTCCAAAACCTCGAGGCAGCCTTTGACAGTATTGGACACAGCTCTTGTATTACGTGGTTTATCATTGCTTCTATAATCTGTTCTTTCATCCCTTAGCAGGCTTTCCTGGTCCGCTACTCGCAAGATGTACATTGGTGAGTAAGACTCGGCCTAGGCATCTCCCAGTCTGTCAGTATTGACTCCACTCGCCATCAGCTGTGGCGATTTTACCATTCGACCAGCGGCCGTTTTCATCGGGTATTAGAGGATACTCATCGAGAGAAAGGTAAGCGTCCTATTTCGATCATTCCTGTTTATTGAGCTTACCTTTCTTAGGCAGTGTCGTTCGTGTATCCCCAAACGAACTGTCCTTCTCTTCTGTCGAATCTTGGAAAGACATATATGGATCATCGCCTGGAAAACACATCTTCCCCAAAAGCGGATTCTATGACATTTACGGCGCTGGCTTCGCCAGTACTTGTATCGGTAGCGAGCGAGACCCTGCTGTACATCAAAGGATGAAGCGGTCACTAGCGGCAGCATTCACTAACAAAGCCTTGGGCGACCAGGAATCTATCATACACGACTCTATAGACCGATTTTTAGAGAGAGTAGAAAACCTTAGCAGTGCATCCGGGGGCATTAACCTGACAGAATGGTACGGGATGGTGGCTTTCGATGTCCTAGGCGAGATGGCTTTCGGTGAATCATTCGGCAGTATACAAGACGGTAAGTAATGGCCTTCTACACTGCTGAATCCCCATGAATTAGTAGTTATTAATCTTTCTGTCATATATGTAGGTCAGCCTCATTTTTGGCAACAGCTGATCTCCAAACACTTGTTCCTCATTACGATAATTGATAATCTGCGAAGATACTCATGGGCTTGGTCGATCTATAAAAGGATCTTGCCAACATTCACGTCTAGCACCCGAAAACAGCATCTAAATTACAGCAGACAGAAAATTGCAAGGCGAGTGATATCTTCTTTCCGTTGGTTCAACCGCCGTCGAGGTATCTGACATTGCACAGTCGAGTTGCCTGTAAGTCCGCTCGGAAGGACTTTCTGACGAGTGTCATTGAGAAGGTTGAGTCCGGTGAAATTGACAAGGAGGAGCTGACTGCGCATGCATCTACTCTTGTGTAGGTTTATTCGTCTGGCCTTCGGTCGTCAAGCGCTCATCGCTGCTAGCATTGCAGGCGGTGAAACTGTTGCCACCTTCCTAGCCGCAACAACTTTCTACTTGTGCAAGTTCCCAGACTGTCAGAGACAGCTGCAAAAGGAGCTTCAAGCAAAGTTCTGGACTTACCGTGATATTACTGCCACCACCACACTTCAACTACCTTATCTACAGGCAGTTATAAAAGAAGGGTTACGCATCTATCCGCCAGGATCCCAAGGCTTCCCAAGAATCTCTCCAGGAGCCCCAGTAGATGGTAGATGGGTACCGCCAGGCGTGAGTTTCTTCAGACCGTCAGATAACGTACAACCAACTAACCCATGGATGCCCAGGTCGAGGTTTATACGAGTGCTTGGAGCGTAACTCACGACGAGAAAAACTTCCATAATCCCTATGAATTTATTCCCTCCCGATGGCTCGACCCATTGAGTAGAGACATCAAACATGCAAGCCAGCCGTTTTCTTTAGGGCCAAGAGGCTGTTTAGGGTGCAAGTATGTATTCCTCCAACCCGAGCTTGCATGGTCGCTTCAAGCGCTGACAAGTCTCGGATGTTGCCAGTTTCGCAAACGTTGAGATATCATTATTGCTCGCAAAACTGTTTTACAGGTACAGTCTCGAACTAGTCGACCACAAGTTAGATTGGGAGGGGCGAAGCCATCTACATGTCATGTGGTGGAAACCAGATCTGAACATGAAGATAACCAAGCAAACAGCACGAATTTCGTAGACTGGTGATACGGAGCTCGGTGAGACTTACTACGGTTTGCGAATTTGAGGACCATAGGTCAGCCCAAGCTACCTGCTTGTACCATCAATTGTCTGCATAAAAAGATCCAACAGGATCCCCTAAATGAATGGCGCATGCTTTGACCTGCACTGGAATTTTCGGAGCACCTTACCAATGCCCATCGCATTGTTCCTGAGTCGCTGCCTTCCAACAGCACCATGCGCCATCGTCCCTTGCACTCTGAGGCCTTTAGTCTGCCGTAACAATCCTTCGCAATGCTTGGCATAAGAAAAAGCCGCACGTGCACCGCTGGTATGTTTATTTGCTTTTGGAAGACGACGATCATCCAAGGATGATGCATGTGGTTTGGAGTTCTCGAGACACTGATTGGACTATCCAATGTGCTTCGACATCTTCTCACCGCCTACATATGTGCGTGCGGGCCTTAGGATCTTCCTACGTCGGTCGAGCTTTGCCACATAAGGCAGGCAGTGTTTCACAACGATGCAGCCACCACCTACCTCCTCCTTTTTACCGGCCGGTGAAGCGACCCTACATCAGTCGAGGTGGTCCATCTTTCGCAGGATTCATATACAAGGGACCCCAAGAAATTCTCCATATTTTCGATCAGCCAAAGCATTTACGCTGTACCCCAGCGCTGCTGAGATCCGTTACCCGTGATCCGCGGAGCGGCCCGGTTTGCTAGGCTAGCTGTATGACCACAATGCTTTAAAGACATGTACTTGGTATCCGGCATGTTAGATGTTTCTCGCCTAGATCAGGAACGTCACCCGGAAGTGCAGCGGATGCTGAGCTCTAGGCATTGTTGGGCGGTTTCAGGGCTCAACGGGGCCTAGCTCTAGGCGGCTGTTGTTGCCTGTATATCGGCCACAGGGTAATCTCGGCGAATAAACCCTGCCACGCTACTCACCTTGATAAGGCAGGGCAACGTGCTTCGCCCATTTGGAGCACCCCAATCTGGCACACGGTATTGAGCCATTCAATTTTCGCTCCAATTCCAGCATCACAATGCTGAAATGCCCACGGGGTAGTGTGTCCGCCCTGAAAGAGCCCTGCAAGACACGGGGGCTAGTGCCAGAGACAAGGGAGATTAAGGGGCCAGTGCTTGGTCGCCCACCATATTATTTAGTATGGTCGCCCGCCTGCAGTTTCTCCTCATTGCATTCGTTTCTTTTTGACCCACACACCCACTCCTTTTGTCCCTGCCGGTTAGGTAGGGGGGAGTTTTAGGCGGTTTCGTAGGTCCTATTGACCCTTCCGGTTGACCTTTTGGTTTGATTCCAGTCACCAGTGGCCGCTATTAATGGAGGCAAGCGAGCTAGCCGATGGCCCAAGCACCAAATATATATAGATGAGGCCGAGAGGCAGTAGCCGTTATGTCTACTTTTCAGAACTGTTGGTCGCCTCTCGTCGCACCCTTTGAGGTAGACGTGCCTTATTAGCGCTTTCATGTGTGTCTGCAAAGCTTGGCACACAAAAGATAACTTCTTCCCCTTCTTATCATATATACATCTTATTCAATTTAAAGACAAACAGATTAAAAAAATATCTAGAAGAAAGTCTATACAACAAGTTAGTTAACACTTGATTTTAAACAAGTTTAAAGAAGATTTGAAGCTTCTATATTAGATAGATTGCGCAACTTTATTTAATATGATTATTCAATTAATAGATTATCAAGTTAAATATAGTTAAAAAGTATAAATACAACTTGTTCGAACAAGTAATGTTCGTCAATTGAATTATTATTCAAAATTTAAATAGTAATTTAATTCAAAATAATTCAATTAACGTTCGAAACAACTAGTTTAATTTTTTTTTCTACTTTATCTCTATTAAAAGCAACTTAATTGTTACGATTTTCACGTTAAAAGAAAACGTAAAGTAAGTCTTACAAACAATATAATTATTGCGATAACTTTCGTAATAACGCATTGCATAAAACAACAATATAGAGAGAATTAAAAAATCTTCAAATTTTAATATTTAGAACGCGAGTATTCTCGCGATTGCTTAATCGAGCTTGCTTAATACGAGCAAATAATACTTCGATATTTAATGTAAAGTAGAATGTAGTTCTACGACTAGTTCTCGCAAAAGCAATTGAATAATCGTATTAAATAATGTTGCACAATCTATCTATTGTGTTCAAGTAATTCAAGCTTTTAAAGCAATCGAACAATGTTATACTAGTAGCTTTAGCATAATTAATTATCGTGCAAATTCGCTCAAATTCAAGCGTTAACAATCTTAATATATATACTTTCTTAGATTAATCGTCGGGTCGAGTTATGATATCATCTCTCTAGCTCGACCCGACGCCAAGATCGAGTCGTATCGATTTTTGGAATCGAATCGCTCAAAGTAGTTTAGCGCGAAGCGCGCTAAACTACTTATAGTAATCGATTAAACTACTTTGAGCGATTCGATTCTTCGAATTTTTTTTGACCCAAGTCTTGGCATTTGCACGTGACATTTCCGGGTCAGCGCGGCCAGTCTATACTTTCTTTCAAACGCTTCAAATTCAATTTTTGTCTTAGTCGATAAAGATGTATGTATGTTGGGGGAGGGAGGAGAAGTCGATTTTTGTGTGCCAAGCTTTGCAGACAGACATGAAAGCGCTAATATGCCCGCTAATGGCGTGCATTAGTGTCCTGCACTTCAATCACAGCTGAAAATTGATCGACATGTTGCAGGAGAAAAGACCTTGACGAGGCGACTGTTCGACGTAGACGCTGAAAGCCGGACCAATGACCAAGCTTGATCCCTATGGTACTGAGTCGCAAGGCAAACATACTAAATCAAGCGGCTAGCTTTGGAGATGCCTTACCTAGCTCCTTGCTGTCATCTTGTCGGTGTGAAAGAGGTCCTAGCAGATGGTCTTTCCGTTCCCCACGACCTTTCAAGCCTTCAGACGTGCAACTAGATTTCGACAAGGTGCTACTGATTCCAGTTAATAACAATGTTTGCAACATTACGCAACAGCCATGACACTCTTCGTCTAGAACGGTCGGGAACTAGTATCTTACATGCAGCCTGCAATCATTGCCGGGCCAAAAAGGTATCAAGGTACTCTATTTGAATACATGATGATCCCGCTGAACATCGCCTTCGGTGCAGTTAAAGTGCTCTGGCGAGCAGCAAGGCTGTCGAAGATGCTCATCTCTGATGATACAGTGCGAATATGGAGCTAGCTGCTACGGGAAAAGGACAAGACAAACGAACCATGTCGGTGATCCAAGAAATGCTGCACGCCGGTACGTTCAGCCTCGAGGATCAAGGCATTCACCAGCTGCCACCGCGGCACCCATAACGGAGCCCCAAAAACCTATAGCAGACGCAGACAATGATGTTGAAGACCGAATCATACCGAGACCTTTGTCGCTGACTGACGAAGCCGAGGATGCCAATCTCCCTTGGCTAAGTGAGAGCTCTGTGATAGCTTCGACAGAAATGCCTGATTTCACTTGTGACTTGGACGCGTTGCTCGCCGAGGAAGATACTATCGAATTGTCGGAAACAACTCTGTCCGACTTTGACCATATTGACCCCTTTCGGAAGATGAACTTGCCTTGGCAACCAGCATCGGGATCCCAATCATGTCCTTCCCTATAGTTCACAAGTTTTCTTAGGTCCCTTTGCGGCAATAGCAATTCAATCCACTTATAGATGACAGGTTCGGCGGGTGATCGTGATTTTACCACGGAAAGCTACGGGTGTTCTACGTTACCTAAGGATACACAGTGCAAAGGAAATATGCAAGGGCTCGAGGCCGGATTGCCATTCCAGCCTTCCAATGTGCTCGCGCCCCTTGATACCACGAGAGCCAGAGCAACAACCCTAGTTGGAGCAGCACACCGATTGTGCCAAGATTCGCCAAGTGTTAATACGCACAACACTGATACGGAAGTCAACAAGATTTCACCAATATACTCGCGCTTGTGTTCGTGTGTTGAAACAACCCTAACAGGGCTTGAAGCGCTTGAGTTGGAGACTTAACATGCGAAGCAGGTTTCTGTGCCGCAGTCAGGAAAGTGAAAAACGATTTGATCTATAAAACATATTCAAAATCTCACTTTGCAAGTCTATTATTAACGCAATTGATAGTATTACAATGTTAAAATTCTATTGCTAATACAACTTGATATGCTCTACAACTTGTGCATAATTTTGAGATATATAGATGTGTGTTAACGCAAGTTGTAAAAATGCTTTTGTTTCGTTTAAAACTTTTTCGAATTTTAGAGTTGTTATTGTGTCAAGCAGATTTTTGTGTCGCAAGAAAATTTGAGCGAGATTTTAAAAAATTTTAGACTCTTGATTCTACAACACATGTTTGAAGTTTATGTCTCAAAATTATGCAAAGATTGTAGAGCATATCAAGTTGTATTAGCAATAGAATTTTGACATCGCAATATTATTAATTGCGTTGATAATAGATTTGCAAAGTAAAATTTTAGATGTGTTTCGCAGACCAAATCGTTTTTTCACTTTCCTGATTGCGACATAGAAACCTGCTCCGCACGATATCTTCCGAATCCTAATTCTATAGATCAAAACTTGCAACTAAAAAAGCAAACGCTTGTCCGCTGCGCAGATGTACTGAACTGTAAAGCCTGCAACGCTTCGTCGCGATTCATCGTCCTAATGATTCTGCTTTTTCAAAAGGTAACTAGGTTATACGAGCGTTTAATACGTGCGCTCAGCGAACAATTTACTTAGGACGAGTGTTTCAAAGCGCTTCGCCTTAGGTCCGTTTCTATGACGCAAGATTATTACGGAATCACCAGGCCAGATCGTAAGGATCGGGCACTATTTCTTCGAGAGTATAAGACGAACGCAGTCGAAGAGCTTTGCGTCTACAAAGATCTTATCACGCTACAGCTTGACAAGTAAAGAATTCTGTTGAATCACGTGAGGAAGCAGTGCTTGAATTTGAATCTCAATCGCTACTTAGTCATGATAGTTGCTGTTGATCGTCGAGTCGAAGCTCAATTACAGATCTGCAGCACATAATCGTCGAATGTTGTATCTAGGCTTCTTGTCGAAGTGGTGATAGACACAATTATTCGCACTTTGTGGCAAATCGGCGATCACATTAAGATCGAGTTCAGCTCCTTGAGCTTCGTTAGTCATCTACTGCAGAAGATATAAGCAGTTGGCAGACTCAGCTTCGCGTGCCTGCAGTGCGGGCACAATGGATTGGCGAGCAAGTATATAATAAACCGGCATACGACGATTCTATGGCAAGAAGGGCGCTACGAACCAAGATTATTGGCCAGAGCTTGCCCAGAACCATAAATTCGATGTTCTGTTTGTTAGTCTATCAGCAAAATCAAGTAGACAATTACTTAATTCGTAACAACTACTTTTGAAGACTCCTGTGAGGAATACGAACCTCTGCCCTTTTAAGAGCATGCGCTTGACGTTAGTATGCAGAGTGCTCAGCCTCGACTATTTGCAGCGTTTCAAGTAAGAAAAACGCCTATTGGCTCGTCTTTACATTGGTGCGGAAACAGTAAATCTCGACAACGAACAAAGCCCAAATAAGCAATAGCCGAATACTACAGGGTCAAAGGACATCACGTACATACTCGGTGCGTCACCGAAGCATAGCAGTTATTGTCTGGCGCTTAGTAGTTGGAATACAAGTTGCTGAGTAGGGCGTCTCAGAACTGGTGTGTGTTCTCGTTGTGGCAGCTAATTCTTGCTCAATATTGGTAAGTCACTAGCTAGCACAAGGATATTTGCCATATCTTGAGTTGAGCGTAGGGTACGAAAACGCTCGCAATGGAGCAAGAGAGGTTGATTATGAACGGGATTGCAGAGGCACCTGTACGAATCATTGTTGCTTCACGCGACAGTATGACATCATCCCATCCAAGGTCCGAAGAGAAGCTCTTGACATTCTCACGCCTGACTGTAACGTTTTGTGGTCCGACTCCAGAGTTCGTTGCCGCTCATGTGATACTCTAGCCCGTTCATGTAGGCCTGCAGTTCAACTGTACACTTTGGTAGAGTAGCTATCCTCCTTTTGACAAGATCCTGATGTGTATACTCCCACTCACGGATCAAAATTCACAGCATATGTCTCGCCGGAGCGACGCCGAGATCCAACTGATTAGCCAAGACTTGTACTGCGTTGCAGAGTATGGCGCCTTCTTGTTCGATTGACTGCGAAGCAAGCCTTTCCTTCTCGTAGCTATATATATCGTTGACGAGCGAAATATGTCTACCACAATTGTCTTCGATATCAGCTACTGACTCAAGCTCTTCCGTCGATATGTGGAGGTCCATGGTATAGCGTGTCAAAGCCGCAAGCAGACTAAAGTAGTCAGTCGTGTCGACGCCTTCAGGATATGGTGCAGGGAGACCAACGCTTGACCAACATCATCTTGCCTGTATTCCAGGTATTGGCTTATACCATCGACCAGAAGGCGCTCCTTAGAGGTTTGAGCATCCATGAATCTCAAAAGCGGGTTGATGATTCCACTCGCTAGCACTACATCCGTCGCACGCATGCTTTCCCATAGATCAAACATGATCCACTCCACAGGGTCCGAGCGATTGGGCAGGACGTCACCTCTACAAAGAGGCTTCAAGCGGTCATTGTATGCTTTGCCTTCGTCTAATGACAGGTATTCGAGTTGATCTAGCCACGATTTAGCACTATCTCCTTCCGCAATTCTCTCCGCGTACCATCAATGAGAAAGAGTATCGAGAGCAGAGAGCAGGCCTGCTGAATTCGTGATTGCAAGGCCTTGGGAAAGTACAAGCATGTCACTCTTGGAAACTCGGCTACTGTGAATTTTCTCCTCGCTTTGTCGTACGGAAATGGCCAGTGTTCTAAATAATAGCCGTTGACCGTAACCATCATTATCTCCACCGAGTCATGACATAACGGTTCAAGTATGCCGTGCCTTGGGAATTGTTCTGCATCCCGGGAACGTACTGAATTGCCAAATGTAAACTCCTGGTAAGACATGATTGAAACGTTATGTATGTCAGTTGAACCCACAGGCCGAGCAGGAGAAATAGTCAAAGCAAAGAGTTGGCAACCGCATTCCCTCGTCCGTAGAGTTCCCTTGCCCAGGAACTTCGCAAACCTACCAGATCGGGCGATTAGCGAAAGCTCAGTCCTCGGAGACCGTTGCTGCCTTGTGGTGGGCTAAGCCGTGAGACTTCGGAGCTCCGTGGCGAATCACTTGCCCTTGCTCAGTATACAGATCGAAATCGGTGTTTTCATCGTCTGCTCCAACGCGACATAACATACAGCGATTTCACGAAAAGCTGCTGGTCAGGGACGGCCAGGAAGCTGACTTTCGAGGAATCCATATTTCCAATTCAGACATCACTATCGTCTGGATCTTTTGTTTCCATCCGAGCCAGTGGCCAGGAGTAATCGAGACAGTCTAGAGAGGAGCAAAGCGCGCTTCCTTCATGGTGAACCGAATGCGCTAAGCGAGGCTTGTCTTCAAAGCTATGGGCGTCGTTGATTATCGTGATGAGGCGCAAGTAGATGGTCTCAAGGTCTTGGACAGATTCGCGCTCCCTAGCGCTTGAGGATATGCCTGTTGAGAAGCACATGATTGCCGAGAACAACCTGGTCGAGCTTTTGTGAGAGCCGCTTTGAATCTCCGTTGGACGAATCACTCTTTGCCCACATCATCCCAACGGTTCACGAGACATCAACTTGGATGTTTGATTGACGGGCGCTCCTTGTTCGTCGGGAATCTCAAAAATTGAGATATCGGCTCGAGGATGTTATTAGCCAGATCCTGATCGCAATTGCACATATCGCGCCAGAGGTCATACATGATGGACTCCACAAGGATGGATCGATTCGAAAAGGTACCACCTCGATGGAGAAACATCAGACTCTCGTTGTACCTCGAGCCATCTTTAAAGGACACGTCTTCAAGCAAGTTCATTCCGCTCAGCTCTTTCTACGGCACAAGGTCTTGATGGACTTACCATCGATAAGGAACAGCACAGCCAGTAGCCGGCAAGCAAAGTGAATCCTATCATGTCTTGCTTTTGGGAAATAGAGGCACGTCACACGTGGGAATCCTGCCATGAGAAACTTCTGCTATGCCTTTAGATCGTCGAATTTCCACTGTCTCAGGAAATCATGGTTGACCTCGACCGAGACAGTTCCGACAAGATGATGGCATTTTGATTCGAAAATGGTATCTGGTGGAGACCAAGAAGGCATGGATGTTGATACACGTAAGTGCATTGCTCGAAAGAGGTTTTCTTCTTCTTATTTCTTGTTGCTTTCAAAGCTAGAACGCATGTAATGGGGAACAGCTTTCGGACTGAGAATGAAGATCACTCGACACCACCACACGAGGCTCGATCCGCTGAAGTGTCTCGGGCTACCCGAAGCAGTAACTTGCGAGCCTGACCTTAGACCGAGTGGCTTGGGTTTCTAAGGCTGACCCGGACGATTGATGTCATCAATAGTCCTGTTCCTGCGTCTCTATGATGCTGTTCAAGATGTGCGCCATCCAATTTAGTGAGCCATAGTTTGTCACATGCACTCACTATGCATTCTCGGTATGCTTTTCTCGCCTTGCTTGTGAGAACATATTACTGTCTTGTAGATGCTGGCACCAGTTCACATGACAAGTCCAATTTGCATCCAGCATGTCAACAACTATCTGCCAAATTCCCTCACTATCTTTTCTGGCCCAAGAGCACGCAGTATATAAATGAAACGAATCGTATGTCTAGTGAAATCAGCCTCGTATTCCTTGAGCTGTTCTAACACACTCTTCCGAATTTAGACTTTTGGTCTGAGCAAACAGCATTGAGCCCTTGCTGTGTCGTCTCTCCAGGGGCTTCTGACGATGTGGCCGAGATTCTTCGCGTCCTGCGTGCTACCAAAACACAGTTTGCCGTTCGAGGCCAGGGCCATATGCCAGTCAGAGGAGCAGCATCGACGAATCACGGTGTTCTTATTGTTATGACCAGGTTCACCAACATGTTGCTTTCGGCCGATCAAACCATCGCTTCCATCGGGCCTGGCCTGGCGTGGGGAGACGTTTACAGCTGGACCAGTCCATACGGAAGAGTGGTACTGGGTGGGCGTTATGCCCCTGTGGGCGTTCCGGGGCTTCTGCTTGGCGGAGGCATGAGCCATTACAGCGGTATCTATGGATGGGCGGCGAACCGGGTTGTGAACTACGAGGTGGTGGCGGCAGACTGCAGGATTATTCAAGCGAATAGATCCTGTAATGCCGATCTTTTCTGGGCTTTGAAGGGCGGCTCCAGCAATTTCGGTATAGTCACCCGGTTCGACTTGGCAACCGTGGCGGAGCCCTTGGTGTTTGCCGGGGCACTCTCATACGATATGCCGTACGTACCTGCATTCCTGGATGCACTGAAGAGCTATGTTGCTCCTGGGGAGGGGATTGAGGACAGTAGCTCCGCTCTGGTTCCGGCCTTGTTTGTCTTTCCCGGACAGAATCTGGTTCAGGCCAATGCCGTTGTCTTTTACGACGGCGACATTCCTTCACCGCCGGCACTGTCCAACTTCACCCGCACTCCTACGTTATCGAATACGGCGCATGTCCGGACCTATAGCGATCTGATGACTGAAACAGTCACTTATGGCAACCGGAGTTTCAGGTATCAGATCAGGACCTCCATATTCAGATTTTATGTCCGCGACTAACATCTTACCCAGGGAATCTTTTCACTCTCTCTCATTAAAGGCCACGGCTGCCGCTATCGACTTGCTCCATCAAACAATCAGCAGTGCCGCGCTATCGGAGTTAGGCAGCATCCAAAGCTGTTACGTGGGCCTCTCGTTCCAACCAGTGACAAGATCGTGGCTGGCCGCCGCCCGAGCCTCAGGAGGAGATGCGCTTGATCTTGACCCAGCCGATGGCGATTTCATTGGTAGCTCTGCCCTAAGTCGACTCAACCATCTCAGCTGATTGAGAGAACTAGCATTCAACCTGTACCTCCGGTGGTCGAAAATTTCTGACGACCAATTTATGATGCAATTCGCAACCTCGGTCCTTGCTGCTGTCGACCAACAAGCCAAAGCCCAGAACATTTCGTATCCGTTCCTTTTCCTCAATGACGCAGCAGCCGGTCAAGATATCTTCGCTTCGTACGGCAAAGGCAAGAGCCTTCCGAGACTGAGGCGGATTCGCGGCAAGTATGATCCCGATGGCGTCTTCCAGAACCTGCAATCCGGGGGCTTCAAAGTTGGTGTTTGACGTCAGAGCGTATCCGTTGGAAGTGGGAGTTGTGCAAACATATGCTTCCTCAAGGGAAAATCAATGGACTAGAAATTGAATCGTTTGACATGGCCAAGGCTTGGCATCCACCTACAAAATTATGACGTTCAAGACAAAGCAATGATGATTTGCTTGCAATCACGGTCTGATTGCCTCCCTCATCATCGGAAATCTGTCGCAGCCTGTTGCAATCTAGTCAACGAAGCATTTCTGCTCCCAAGCCAAGTCCTCCGCAGATCAGCCAAGCCTTCTTCGAGCTCAGTATACACATACCCCGAAGTAAAAATGACCCGTCCTTTCCAGCGCGCCTCTGGTTCGCCATCGGAATCCTCGTCTTTCCCATATGAATCCGCCCGACGAGTCTCTTCGGCAGTTGCGGAATAGGCTAGCGCTAAGCCGACAAAGTGGGCGCTGCTGACCGGAAGACCGGCAGCGATGATGGGCTGGGCCAAATCCTCGGGGAGTAATCTCGTAATTATACCGCGGGCGCGACGGCATTAATAGTGATGTGGTTGCGCGTTATCGTCGAACGCAGCAAGAGCACACGATCGACAAGCTGTCGAGATAGATTCACCACCCATACGGCATGATCAAATACGACGTTTGACAGCACACATGGCAGTGCTTACGGCTAGCTTCCCAGCGCTGTAGACGGAGAGCGACTGCTTCGGAGCGTAAGCCGTTGCGCTCGTTATAATCACAATGCTACCAGCTATCATGTGCCTTCTTATACCGCTCCAGCCAAGTCTGGCCGTGTTTAGCGTAGTGAGTTGACATCGATGACAGCATACGTCGTTCTTGCAGAAACCCGTCTTCATCAAAGCTATCCCTGAAAGAATTCGGTCCTTTCGAAACGCCTGCGTTTGCAAGGAACCATGTTGACGGGCTGACTCGGTTGAAGAGGCCGCGGAGAGCGGCCCAAGATGTGATGTCGCAACACACATACTCGATGCCACCTCCGACATGCCATTTCTCATCATCTGGCGGGCCGAGGTCGAGAATATATACCTTTACGCCTCGAGAGGCTAGGATCTCTGCTGCGGCACAGCCTGTACCGGACGCTGCGCCTATATATAAACCGGGTATCAGAGGGTAGCAATAGTGGAACCAGAGAGTCGAATACAAGTGATGATCGCCACTTTCCGTTGAAGGCCAGGAAACGAATCCTCCTCTATCCGTAAGGATGTTATGGTTCATCCGAGAATCTAATGCAGCGTCAGGTTACTGCGATTGTCATAATAAGTCGATGTACGCAAAACACATTTGTAACGATTTTGGTTTCGGGGTTAAACCTGTGGTCGAAAAAGCTTCAACACAGTTTCGCAACTAACGTTCTAAATTATTACTTAGTGCCGAGCAGCTTCCCCGAGTAAAACTTCACTTTGGAGACCTATTCTCTTATCTCTAGAACTTCTGCCCCACCAATCTCTCACTCAGCTCCCAAAGCCTGTCAGCGTTGGTGAGGCTAGTTGCATAATCTTTAGCATCAACGACGCGACATTCCATCATGAGCGACGGTGAACGACCTGTGCGGGATTAGCAGAGGCCGCTTGGAACGACCATGAGAATCTCAAGGGAATATGAGCCTTACCGTGCAGAGAGGGGTCCAGAGCAGCCAGGAGGATTGTCGCACACCCCTGCTGCAAAGTTCTCGCAGTTTGTGGCGGAATGTCCTTGCCTGTGGATATCAACGAATGACCAATGCAGGATGCCAGCACTGGAGTCGCACCATCGCTTCTCTCAACCATCAGCTTGTAGCCGTCCATCATCAAATTCATGTCGACGCCGTTGTTGGCCATGAGCTGGCTTTCTGGCACGACTAGGGGAAGATGTGCGTTAGCCATGCCGTTAGAATTGGAGGAACATAACCAACAGCCTGGATGCACAGCATAAGCGGGAATTTTCAGCTTCTTGGCAATGGCAACGGCGAGTAGTATTTTGGCCGTTGTGGCTTGTCCATAGGCCACCCATGGATTGTAGGTTTTGCCACCCTTGTTAGGTGTAAATGACTCGTACACTGTATTCGAGGCAGAGCAGGCGTATCACCTCGAAATTGGGTTTTTCGAAGTTGACTTCGGCCAACTCATATCCCATGCTAGTCACAGTCACAAAGGTAGCGGTCTTTGCCAGTTTCGCAATAATAAGGTTGGTGAGTAAGAAATGCCCGAGGTAGTTTGCTCCAAATTGGCTCTCGACTCCGTCAGCGGACGGCGTGAATTTCCTTACCGCCATCGTCCCGGCGCAACACATAATAACATCGATCGTGGCGACGTTGGCGTTGATCTCTGCGGCTGCTTTGCGGATAGAGGCGTTATCGCACAGATCCACAGCAACGATAGTGACCTGGATTTTGGGATTGATCTTGGTTATCTCCTCTACCACTGGAGATATTTTGTCGACGCTGCGTCCTGCAAGAATTATCTGTTTAGGACATGCAGAAGCCAAGGAGATGGCTGTCTCTGCTCCGAGGGAACCTTTGCTTGGGCCGGTGATGAGGACTAAAAGATAGTTTCAGCCGAGTTGTAAATTCCCTCCTAGACCGAGAAAACTAACAAGTCTTTCCATCAGCCTGGCTGGCAAAAGCCGTCACGACTTCTGTTCCTGTCGTCAATTCGTTGAATACAGCCATAATGAGTCACTTGAGAAAGCTTGCTGTTCTCAAAAGAATCCTCGACGTTGTAGATAGATATACACAGTTCAGAGCTAGCGGCAGACAGACGGAGGAGTCTTCGGAGAGTCATCGTTACACTCCCTCGGGTATTGCCTAATCGAGAGTCGACTGCGAAGAACTAATCTTCTTTTCTGCTATCTCATTTCTTGTGCAAATAACACAAGCACAATGAATGGATCTACAATAACACTTCCATTAGGAGAAAATCAAGTCAGATTATATATGGAATGATTCATCAGCAACAACAGGAACCGCGATTCCCAGGCCAGTACAAATAAGGCATAGCACCATAGAGAAGCCCCTGCCAAGACGGCACCAGGTGGGAGCGAAAATGGTGCCCTTCCTGTTCGCTTAACTGGGTGACTAAGCGAGAAATAAGGGGTCACCAATTTCGCTCCCACCTGGTGACGGACCCGTCAAAAGCGTCGATCAAATGAAGTCCATACGTCATCACGCGTATTCGGTGTTGTCAGAGCGAAAAACAATTCCCATTCAGCAATTTTTGGACGGCAAGCCCACCTTCAGAGATCCAGAAGATCACTCCTCCCTCCCCCTCCACCCCACCACACAATGGCCGCCCCCTCCCAACTCGACCAACCCTCCCAATGGGCCACCGGCGCCGACCCCCCCACCTCCAAACAGACCTCCTTCCTGCAAACCCTCGTCTCCCAGAAAGGCTCCGACATCGACCCCTCCACCCTTTCCAAAGCCGAGGCCTCGAGTGCGATTGACGACTTGAAAAACAAGGAGACGACGAATAGTGACGCCGCGCCGGGGGGGGCGATACAGGATCCTAAGGGGTGGGCGACGTGAGTTTTGGGTTTCTTTGTCTTAGGGAGAGGGTGGGGGTTTGGGAGTAGGACAGGGGAGAGGGGAGAGTTGGGGGAGGGATGATGGATGGGGATATAGGGAGGGCTTGGGAGGATTGGATTGTGCTAATTTGGGGGTGGGTGGTAGGGGCGATGATCCGGCGACAGGGAAGCAGATGGGGTATATAGCTGTGATGGCGCAGAAGGCGGGAGAGGCGAAACCGGCGGAGGGGATGGGTAAGACGGAGGCGAGTCAGAAGATTGGGGAGCTGAAGGCGAAGACGGGGATGTGAGAGGGTGGAGATGGGGCTGAGGCTGCGAAGGTAGGGAACCGCGCATAGTTGGTATATTTCAGCATTCCAATTCGTGCGCCGTTGATATATATCGCCAGCCTTTCAATATTTATGTACCTTATATATTGGACCTTGTGCAGAAATTCCCTAACGACTTTGCTTTTGTCCGTTGTACCAGCTCTTGATACATCTTCTCCCGATAGCTGTAAATCACTCTCATGCATGCCATGCTGTATCATCAGCATTCCAACTCCAAAGCATATATTGCCAGTATATCAAATTTGTAACGCCTTAATGCCCATGCTTGTATCATCGTCCCATCTCTTCATCAAACTTATGGTTTGCCACAATGCCCTTCAGCTCTTGAATCGGATCCACAGTCGAGTACCGATTCGTGCCCGAAACTTCCGGTACGCCATGCAAAGGTAAATTAACATTAGGTTGTACAATTAGACTTGGTGGCCTGCCCGGCACCGTGTCCATAACAGGATTACTGACTGCAAGGATAGCGTTATTCGGCGGCCTTCGTTTTCGGTGCCGTTCTTTGGTGTATCGTACATAGGCGTCGAAGTCTTCTGGCTCGTTGGCTCCATGCGAGGACTGTAGGTGGCCACGGTTGTTCCATAATTGGGGGAACCAATGAGTTTGTTTCGAGAGGTTTTCGTCGCTGGTCAGGCGCTCTGAGGATTCTGCGCCCCAGATGCGGATTTTGATGTATCTGATGAGCGGTTTCATTAAAGGTATGCAAGAGGCGATAATTCCACAATTTATCTCAAACCTGGCATTGTCGTAAGTAAGAATCGCGATCTTAAGACAAGACTTCCCTACATTCTGGCTATCGCATTGCCAACGCCAACCCCTAGTATTAAAGTCCCTGTCAGTTACCGTGCCTTTAGTGATTACAGACCTAATTTTCTTACATGTGATGTCGTCAGATTTGATCTCCCATGATAAAGCTGTTCGTACAATGCAGGCTGCTGCAGTACTGAACAATGATCAGCAATGCCTTGGCGTTTGTGTATAGCCATGCCTTACAAAATACCCAAGCCCATGAGCAAGCACAAACCGACCTTGCTGCGAAACCTTATATCGACATTCCAGATTAGAAACACTGGAAAGAGGGCGCCGATGAAGTCGGTGACGATTGATATCACTGCCAGTATCAGCGGAAGTCGTACGTCAAGACATCTGCGGCACGTACCACCCTGTGAGATGACGATCTTCTCTACCGTGTCTTTTCGGAAGCAAGATCCAGGGAGCGTTTGATTCCAATATTTTTGCACCGGATGGCATTGGAAGATCATCAACAGAGTCAGTGGAAGGTGGGTCAAGATGATAAGGACAATGAGCCCTTGTAGGAATCGTCGGAGGCGGTCGAATTTGGAGAGGCGCAGAAGGAATTGGCATATCGAAATCTTGGAGAGCGCCAGGGTCACGAAAACCTGGATCCAGTCGAGGTAGTCGAATTTGAGATAGTGTGCATATTGGTAGGGAGATAAGTAACGGTAGTGTCTTCCAAGGCCATAAGAAACCTCTGTCATTACAAATCCCATGCCACAGCAATTGACAACCTAGAGCCAGTCAATACTCTAAGCCGGTATTAGATCCCCCAACGACTGACTTGGGTGAGCAGTATCGTGAAATCGTCCCATCCAAAGTTTCGCGTTATCCATATCCGAGTTCCCAGTCGCAGGCATACTATTATCATCGCCAGACCAAAGACCATCCAATTTATACCGAGCTGCGCGCAAAAGTCACGTCAGTCCATATAGGAACACCGCTGTGGGGCCAAGACACGCAGAGGGAATTGAATCACCGCTGCACGCAATGATCCTCGCCCGACAGGCAAGTCACCACCAAGAACTTTGGACCAGAATTTATAACATATACGAACCAAGATAGGACCCAAGTTGCGATTATCTCCTCCAGTTGGCGGTAGTGGGCCGGTATTGCTCATCGTGACCTAGTCGCATCACTTTTTCTGGGCAGCATCCTGGTGTATGTGCAGCGTCAGCCGGCTCTACGTCGACGCTGTACGGATCCGAGTCACAGGTCTCCTGGTCTGATATCGAGGCACTGTCTGTTCGTTGATACGATATCATTAGATTGGATGTGTGGTTAGAGCATCAACTCCCATCTATGTAAATCCGGGGACTCTTCGTAATTATCGGCAGCTTGCCTCATGGGATGCCGTCGGGGTCGATCCTGCGGGCAAGATGGTGTGGACGGAGTGTGGTTCTCATTGGGTAAACTCTGAGGACGGACCAATCTTTAAACAGACTAGACACTGAATTCTCGGTCGTGACAGTCAGCTTCTAGCCTTCTAGAGAAGCCCTGTTCGCTCCATGGGAGGCTGGCGTTCTGAATTCAACGTCAGCCACTGAGCAGGTGGCTTGCCGGGGCGGCTATGACTGTGTCTTCTCCACCTTCATGTGGAGACGACACATACCGGCTGGTGGCCGGCCATTGGACGAGAAACTCCCCGACGTTGTCACATGCCCCGTATGGACTGGGTACGAGATACTGCATGAGCGAGCCTCAAAAACAAGCTGCACGAGGCTGCCATGATTTGTTCGCGATTCAGAGAAGCCAGATAAACAGTCCGTGTGCCTCCAGGCGCAAAGCTTAGGATCTATGGAGGTCCGTGAGGAGCATTGTCATTGGAGCGCTTGCACTGGGCTTGGAAGTACTGCTGGATATGCGAGCGCACCGGCGGATCCAAGCATGACATTGCCGTTGGTGCCGTTGAACGAATACCTTATTCCAACTTGCACTACGACTTACACTACCATTAGAAGATGCTGAAGCCTGCAATCAACGAGCCATGTCCAAAAATTATAAGAGCAAGGCTTCGAGAGGCCTGTTTGGGTTTATCGAGTGGAGACATAAAAATAGGTAGCCACTCCGCACACACCACCCTACTTTGCTCATACACCACCCCCCACTACAGCGCCTTCCAAGCGACCAATAGTTCTAGAAATTTCCCTTCGTCCTTAACGAGCTGTAATCTGGTACAGAGCAGAGTTTCGCGCCAAAAAAACGGGTTAGGTTGGGGTGAGCTCAACGCAGTTGTCCCCCGGAAGGGCCGCCGGAGGCATGGTTAGGGGCTAG